>Ga0116231_10003635_pt1 | contig 31891 bp, 19 predicted proteins | sample S1TSphgellanicum_2_FD_89695 | JGI IMG/M metagenome (GOLD analysis project Ga0116231, IMG submission 89695) | Host-associated microbial communities from peat moss isolated from Minnesota, USA - S1T2_Fd - Sphagnum magellanicum MG | ecosystem: Host-associated > Plants > Peat moss > Unclassified... | reverse complement strand
TTGGAAGTGTGAGTGTTCACTCCCTCACATTCCCTCACACTTTCTTACACTCCCGGGAGTATGTGATGTGACTTCCCGGCTTCCTCTTGGCCCGCACCCTTGCAATGCCTTTGCCTTGACTCCTGGGCTTCCTTCCCTTTGGCCCGCAACCTTGCAACCCTTTTGCCTTGGTCGCGAGCCCAAAGCTAGGTTGCGACACAACCTATGCGATCTATTAATGTTCCTTGAAAACTTCATAATCATCTTGAACTCTACCACCAATAGAACATATATTAACAATAATATATAATTTGAACAACCTTGAATATAACAAGTCTTGTAATGTAACTTTTATAACACTTGTAGCAAAGCATATAATTTGTAAATGTGATCTTCAAAACCTTGCCAAATTGCAAATGGTGATGGAAAAGGAAATATAAACAAATTTGCAATGAATAATGACATTGAAATTTAGCATGCAATTGAAATTGGGAGAGGAAAAGGGAGAAATAGAAGGGGAGGATGTTCTTAGTGTTGAAAAGCTTACTTGATTTTTGTGATTTTATGTAACATTGTTCTAAATGCATAAAATCTTGTTTTTTTGAAAATTTTATTGTCTTCACATTGTTTATTAACACTAGGTTACTATAATGCCAAGTCTACTCATAAATTATATCCTCTTTACCATCTCCTATATCTTTAATTAGTTGGATCCCATTACAACCACGGTACCACCATTTCATTCAACTACCAACATATATTGTGTAACTATGAATGCAACCTTATCAACAACAAGACCAAAGCTCAAACCTTGTGCAAAAGAAACAACCGATGCAAGATCACATCTTTGTAGATATCCCTCAATGTATAATTGGTTAAACAAGATTTTAACAAATTTTGATAAAAGAGGATTGTCTAAATGCTTGGGCTTTTATAACATATATAAAAGATAATTTGCTACACAACATTGATAATCATGTCATACAATTGTGTGATTGCGGTAGCAAAATAATAATCCAATTTTGAAATATTCCAAAATAACTACCAAGGAGCTTGCATAATCTTTCGTAGGGACATTGTTTCAATATATATATATACATGAGGAAAATAGGCATGTAACAAGAAACAAATCCACTTGAAAAAATAAATAAGTTTCAATTGCTAATGAGACCCCAAGATGTAGACCTTATGTTGGTGCCAAACCTTTCCTTGGCCCTAATTATTATGGATGTTGGAAAAAAAGAATTACCAAAATCATGCAAACTCTAGTGGTATTTTAGGTGGTTTTAATTATTGTTTTCCCATGGTTTTAGTAGTTGATAAGTGACAACAAATTTAATTATTGATGAACAAAACAAGGTACCATATGATAGTTGGGAAGGGAAAACAAGTAACGAGAGGTGTTGGTTGTCATCTTTGTTGTGTTCTTCTTCAATTGAACAAGTTCACAATCCCAACCTCACCTTTCAATTTGTGGTTTTCTTCAATATTTAAGGTTTGTGCTCCCTTTACAACTCATTACAACATGGCCAACAATAGTAGCCGCAACAAGTTTGCATTAATTTTCTATCATTTTGATTTTGGAATGGTCTACATGGTAGTGGCAATAAAAGAAAAGCAGGTTACCACACTTCAAACACTATTTGGAACAACTCATTATGTGTTGCTACAAAATTCCTTACAAGGTTTTATGGTGAGGCCTTGTGTCTTCTCGTTCCTTTAGTCCATTCAATAACACCATTTCCTTATATGCATGTATTTTCTCTTTTTTGGTAAACCTATCATGTATTTTTTGAACAAGTTTTATAAAACTAATTGGAAAGAACCAAGGTTGTTGTCATTTGTGTTATTTAATCCATTAACTTTTTTGGGATTTTACAACTATAATTTCTTATTTTGTTGAGTTACCTTTAGCATGAAAATCGATATCTTGGTGATGGTCAAGGGATGTAATGAATATCTTCACCTCCAATTTGGAAGTATATTAATTATTACTTCAAATGCAAATGAACAACCTCAAGTTTTGTTTTTGTTGGTGAAAGCACATTAAGGGTGAACCACTTTTCACCAAAAAAGGTGATGTTTAACAATAGTATGTAGTAAAATAAAATGTTGATGACATCCTTTAATTTATTTTTTAACATTAAATTTTCATGGGGATATTTCAAAAAATAAAACAACCACTTCAATGGGCATTTCATTTTTCAATATGCCACATTTCATATGAAAATATGGCATATTCAATAACATATTAAATTCTATCCTTTTGCCCTCACTTGCTTCCTAAAATATGCAAGGAATGACCTCCCTAAGAATCAAACACATAATAAAAATAATCAACACAACATAACATAGTATTTCAATGGCTGAAAAATTGCCATTTGTGGTTATTTTGCTTCATAAAAATTCTCAACATGTTGAATTCAAGGTTTACATTAATTTTGAATGGTTATTTCATTTTGGAATAAACCCCCAACCATCATATATCTAAATTACATTACATGCAACTAATGGGGTTTAATTGTTAAAGCATTACCATTATAAACATGTCAACCCAAGGTGTTGGGGAGTTTGCAAGTTGGAGGCGGGTTTTAGCTATTGCAAAACTGTCAACATGCCCCATAACCTTGATAGACCTTGTCAAACAACCATAAAATTTCAGCCACACAATTCCCATACTAAAACATAGCTTTAAGCAAAGCCAAAAAATAACATTTCCAAGTAATAAGTGTGTTGTTTGTAGTCAAAGAACAAGTTTAGTTTCTTTGAAATTTGGAGTTGTTGTAGCTATGATTCTCAAGTGTGCCAACATTGCTTGCATTCAACATGTAATTACAAAAAACACAAGACAAAAAGAAGAGGAAAATGGTATTTTAAAATGTTAAAGAGAAAAAAACAAAGCAAAAGAAAAAAGAAAAAGATGACACAAAAGAAGAAAACAAAAGAAAAGGAGGAAAAATAAACAATGAGGAAAATGATGCAAAGAAAGAGAAGAAGAAAACAAAGAAATAACAAAATAGGACAATGAAGAAGGAAAAAAAAAAAGGGGGAAAGTTAAAAGAAGATGAAAGAAATGAGGCAAAAGAAGACCAAACAAAGAACCAAAATAAAACAAAAAAGGAAAAAAAACACAAACACATGTGACGACAAGTGAGGTGACAATAAAATTTAAGGAAGTAATGTGAAAGGGGAATATGCATAAATGTTGTAAGACAAGTTTAAAGTAATATGAATGCAAAAGGGTTTTAGGGCTTAGTATGTCATTATCTACTTTCTACCATGAAGCAAAAAGATGTAGTTTGTCATTGTTTTCTTTTTAGAATTGTCCATCACTACAAACGGAATTCATGAGTGTAATCGAACGGTTAGGAAATGTGTTTTGTTGTTTTTGTGATGCAGATGTTATAATTTTTTATGGGTAAGTTGTTGATGGCAGAAGATAATGCCACATTTATGAAATAATTGAAGAAGTTTCACAAGAAAGATGTTATTAGGACTTGTGCAATGGAGGATAAGAGGATGACAAGGGGATGAAACAAAGAGAGGAACATAGGAGGTGTCATAAGCTAAGTTTTTGCAATGGACTTGTATGGGATTTTGGATAGAAGTAGAAATTGTCTCCTATTTTGGTTACTATTAATTTTTCTTCCATTATGCAATGGCAAATAGATCTAGATAGATCATGCACTTTGGAATTGTATTAGGGGTTGATGCTAGTATATGAGGACAATGTGACTTGGTCAAAACTGCAATCGAATGGGCATATAGTGGGTTTTCAATTATGGATGCACTAAGAGAAAGAAAAACTAGGAATTTGAATCCATATGGGTGGTGCACTTAGAACAAGAGACATGAGAAACCTTTAATTTGGGTATCCTTCGGGTGGGACAAACTTTTAGAAAACATCACAAACTAGCATATGCATTAGAAATGGAATTAGCAAAATTGGTTCAATCAATATTTATTTACCCATACCTTGAGTGGCTTTACATAACATTATGTTGATTGCACATGCTAAAGATAGGACCCTGTTATATGGGGAGATAGAAAGGAAGAAAAAGGTTGGGAAATCCTGAAAATTGCATTGAAGAACTTGAGTTACTACATTGCATGACAGAAGTTAGGGTTAGTAGCTCAAATGACCCATAGTGAGTGAGAATACTAATTTTTGACCATATTCCATGAAATCAAGGTGCATTTATAATTAGAATTGGGACAACAAATAGTGGTATGGCAAATCATATCATGACTACAAATGGTTGTAATCAAATTATTGCAAGTTAGTAATACTCAAAGTCGAAATTTTATTTTCTTTGGTTTCCATTGTGAATTGTTCAAAGGTCCTTTTGCTTGAGCATAGATTCAATGAATCAAATCCTAGAGATGTCATAAATGTAATAGGCAGTAAAGATGTTTGTAAAATATGTGTGTATTCCCTTGTTTTTGGTTACACACACACACATACATACAAGAAAAAAACCACAAGGTGCACATATTGGGGTGTTTGGTGAGAACAATATTTTGTGCATCATTGCTAGATCAAAGAGACCTCAATGGCGGGGCCAATTTTATAGTAAAAAAACATAGACCTTGAAGAGTAAATATAACACACAAGAGAAGAGTCATGTGTGAAAGAGGAAGAGTTTCAGCAAAAGAATGTATATCACCAATTCAAGTGTTGCTCCTCTCTTTGAGAATCCTACCTCATCATTACCTGCACATCCTGGAGATAGGGTTTTTTCTCAATGGACTTAGGTTTTAGGCGAACCTCAATTAGAGAAGCTCAACTACAAATGTCATAGAGGACCCATCACACGGACAAGCAAGCAAGCAAGCAAAGCACAAACACAACCGTCAATTTGTTGTTACATGCAAGAGATTGTTACATTTGGTTGAGGTCAGATAGAATGGGTCTGTTCCAACCTCAAGGAAATTGCACAGCTGAACAACTGCATTTGGATTACTCATTGTAGGTTTAGGGTTTAGGGTTTAGGGTTTTTCCCCATTTGAAACATTAAAAACCCAGCATGCACCAGAGATTTGTTTTATGGTGAATTTTCGCCATTTTAAGAGAGATATATATATAAATAAAATGGACTCCAGCATTATTTTTTGCAAAATATCCACAACTCAGCAACTAAAAAATAATTGGGTGCAACTCTTACAAAGTATTTTTTTTGTGCCAAAAATTTATGCCAAAGTCGACAGAATAACATTTTTGAAATCGCCATATTTAGAAAATGGGTTCTAGCAGGTGGCCAAAAATTAGCAGGATTCTTAAAATTTTCCTGCTTTCCTCTCTGACCTGTAGCCAAATTGTGGCTAATTCCTCTCATGGAGGATCACCATTGTGGGTACATGATAAATTGGGGGGACAAAAAAACCCACATGCACTCTGGCTGAGTGGCAAATTATAAAGCCTCCTTGGGTGAAAGAAACCACAAGTGGCTACCATGGCACAGCTTTGGCACAAATTATATATTATTTTTAGAAATGCTGAATTTTTTCAAAATTATTTTTCTCAAAAAGGAAAAAAATTGTGTGAAGGGAAGTGAAGCATCTTTTTTGAATATTCAGGAATATATATATATATATATATATATATATATTTCAAAATGGAATCTCCACAATTAATTAATTAATTAATTGGCAGACATGTGCTGAAGGTTACCCTATAATATGATATCCAAGTCAGTGTTTTTTTTCAAAAATGTATTTTGTGATGCAGCCAAAATGACAATAGTCCCTAGGAAGGTGTAGCCAAACTAGCAATCACCGAGAGGAAGATTTAGCCAAATCCAGCTATAAACCAGATATATGGAGTATAAATCTTTAATAATCCTTTTATATTTTTGGCTAGTTCCTAAAACAGGGGACTTAGTGAGAATCCTCATGGCCATTTTGGAAGGCACTAGTAATGAGTATTTCAAAAAATATTTAAGTGTTTTTTGGGTTTTTTAGTTTTCAAATTATGGGGAAAAAATTTAAATTTAAAAAATAAAATCATCAGATTCTATATTAAGTTCCAATACGTAGCCAAATATCTTCCTCAGTGGATGCTTAAATATTTTCCTTTCCTATTATTTTATAGCCAAATCTGGGTGAGTCATCTTCTTATCATCTTCTTATCATCACTTCATCTACATTACAAAATTCTAAAAATTGAAAAACACTGATTCACAGTTTTTTTCACCCAATTTTGTGATCACAAGAGGAATTAGCCAAATCTGGCTACAGGTCAGAGTGGAAAGTAGAAAATTTTAAAAATTCTGCTATATTTTGGTGACCTGCTGGAACCTCTGTCAAAATATGGCAATTTCAGAAGAAAAAAAGACAAAAAAACACTTCAAAACTTCCTCCACATATGGTGACTTTGATGCTTTTCTCACAAAAATCCTTTGTATGAGTTTCACTGGATTTGTTTTTGGTCTCCAAGTGACCGAAGATTTGCCCCAAAGATTATAGTAGCTAATTATAATCCAAAGATATATTAGCTAAACCCTAAACCCTGCAATGAATTTAGCTAATATATCACTAGAGGCAAAAACCAATTATTGAGAAAATCATGTGTCTGGATGGCTGCCGAATCATCCAAATTTGAAGGATCAAATGACTGACCAGCAATGCTGTAGCAGCTTGGATTCGTCTTACAACTCACACCAAACTACCCTTTTGTTCACAACCTCCAATTCTGTCAACTACTGAGTGAAGCAGAAGCGTGTCTGCTGGCCCTTCCAGTGTTGCCAATGAACCAATAAGGACCCAAAATGTAATGTAGTGAGTTAACCCCAAGCTCCAACCTTTTGCCTCATTTGGTGCAAATTTCATGCACATCCAGTAAAAAGGATGAGATCTGGTCTAAGAGGACACCATCTAGTGGCAGCTGGTTACATCAAGATACAATTGAAACTATCCTGTGTACTCTCTCTTCAAGTAGACCTCCTTTCTGCTGTTTGGACCTCTCTGGCAAAGATAATAGAAACAAGGAACGAAGCTCACAAGGTGGAGAACCCAAAAAACTTTCCATGACATGTCTTGTTAGTCTTCATATCTTCTCCTATGTATTGCTTTCACCAACAAGAACATCAAGTTTAGCTTTACTGAGTAAAGCTACTGGCGCCCAACTCAAGTACAAATCAGGTCTCCTACATTCTCTTCAATTCTTGTGAAGTAACTCCTTTGTAATTCTGCCCTCCAAATCCAAAAGGTTGCCCTCATTGCAGTGCTGCCAGAAGGAAATTTATCCGCCCACCAGACTGCACAACATGAACAACAAAGATGTCAGTTAATGTCTCAATTTCTGGTGCACAGCTCTACTTTCCCAATGCCACATCCCTCACTGCACTCCAGAAAGACAATCCCCCCAACACACCACACATCCATGCAACAAAAGTTTGAATCAACTCTCTTCTCTGTCTCCTTGCATCCTCATTAAAGATCTCAGCTTGGTTACTCAGTGAAGACATGCCACTGAAATAGTTTGCTAGCCTATTCAACTAAGCACAGACTATACAACAAAAGGGACAAACACAGCAAGTTCCCAAGTCCAAATCTGGCTGTCACAAATTCCAATTGTTGGGAGATCTGTCCTCACTGCTCCCTGACTTTGATTGACATTCAAACTGCAACTCAGGTACTGTTTAGTGGCTCAGCTTCATTGGATCGGATCTGCATTTTTCCAACACAGTGCCACAGAGCCAGAAGTTGTGGCCTGGTAGGTTACATCAATCAGATCAGTTTCTCTGCAAGGAAAATGGAGCTATCAAGTTGGGGCTCGTTACAGACACAAAAGAAGTTAACAGAAGATGCAAAACCAAAGTGCTTGCCAAAAATCCTTTGGAAAACTTGATTGAGAAACATCACCTTTATTCCCATCAACATACATGATGACTGGATAGCCGCATGTAAATTCATGCAACTGAATTGTGGTCAATACACTTTGAGTTTGATCATCAGGCCTGGTATGTCCAGCCTGAGACTGCAAGAAAATATGTACTAAGTTGCAAACCCTACATACCGCAATGGAGGAAGAAACTGAACAATACCTGAGGCTCAGAAATGAGCCCAACTCATTAAAAAAAAGGTCCTACTTATTCCACCAAAGAGTCACATCCTTGCGTCGATGAATTTTCTTCTGCAACTGAAGCAACCCATAGAGAAGAGCTTCAGCTGTTGGAGGGCAACCAGGGACATAGATGTCAACAGGCACAATGCGATCACAACCCCGAACAACTGAATATGAGTAATGGTAGTAGCCTCCTCCATTAGCACAGCTCCCCATTGATACTACCCACCGTGGCTCCGGCATCTGGTCATAAACTCTGGGGAAAATTGTCTCCAAAACCACAATTCAGATCATGAGAGATGCATCATCACTGACAGGTCAAATGCAGACAAAGGTTATGCTTACAGCAATCTAGAAAATAAACCAAGTCATAAATCCAGCACATGTTTTAACAGAAGAAACCCTAACCACAACATTACACATGAGAAACACCTTCTTGCAAACACTTCCTTTCATGTAATTCTGAGAAACTAGGGTAGGCAAGGAATCATCAATCCAAGGATGCAATGCAAGGTGATTGGAAAACTGCAACTCAAACTGAGAGAGATTGTACATTTCTTAGACACATATACAATAATTTTTTATGTATGAAAACCAGAACAGAAACCAGCACGTTTTTTGAACAAGAACCCTAAAAAATACAATCAGAAGAAGCCCTAACCACAAAAGAACCCTAAAAGATACAAACAGAAGAAGCCCTAACAACAAAAGAACCCTAAAAGATACAAACAGAAGAAACCCTAATCACAAAAGAACCCTAAAAAATACAACCCGAAGAAACCCTAATCACCAAAAGAACCCTAAAAAATACAAACATCGCCCAGGAAAAATGCACGCAATCTCTCTGCTTCGTACATTCTGTGAACTTCAAAACGAGGGCAAACAGGAGACAATGCAAAAAAGAGATCGAAAGAGTTTCGGCGGGGGGGGGGGAGGGTCGGTGTTGTTAAAAAGCTTCAGTGACATACTTGCGCAACGCGGGGGCCATCTTATTGGTAAGAGTTCCGGCGACGATCATGCAGTCAGATTGTCTGGGACTCGGCCTAAAAATGATACCAAACCTATCCAGATCGTAACGAGCCGCCCCGGTGTGCATCATCTCCACAGCACAGCAAGCCAAACCAAAGGTCATAGGCCATATGGAACCGGTACGCGCCCAGTTCATCAACGCATCCACCTTGGAGAGCACGTACTCCGCCCCTGGTCCACTACTGGAACCCCCTCGACTGGAGCTCGCCGTTGGCTCCAGCGTTGCCAAAGCTGGCACCGTGCTATGCAACAACCTGGTTGTCCATACCCTTGCCGCCGCCGCTGCCGCCGCCCTGGGCAGCAGCGACATGGCCATCGCCGATCGCCTCTTGTCGTCCCGTGCTCGAATCTCGTCAAATGTCGCGCGCGTTGAGTGCGAGAGGACAGAGATGGGTGCCGCAGCGCACAGGATTCTCAAATAGTTACTTACTAGTAAGGCGGTTATGGGGCTATTTGGTAATGAATTTTTTTTTACCATTAAATAATAAATTGTCCTTTAAAAATCACTGAAAATATTAAATCGCTGAAAAAGATGCTTGTCAGTGGCACTTCCACAATTAGTAAGGTACCAATTTATTTATTTATAATTAAAAATTTGATGAGCTTGTTTTTTTTTCTTTTTTAAAAAAAATTCACATTTCTTTTCTTTTACTAAAAATTTCTTTTAACAGGCCCCATATTCTTAAATTACCTTAAAAACATCAATACAAAACAACATATCTTTACAAAATGAAATTTTAATTGTTATATAATTACTGAATTTCATTAAAATTTTGAAAATTCAAATTTATCATGACACAAAAACAATCTTTGAAAATGCTGAAAAAATCAACACCAAATGTTGAAAATTACAATCGAAATCATTCAAAATGTTGAAACTATGAAGACCATTGACTTTCAAATGTCACAAATAATGTAAGAATTATGTCTCAAACTACAAAGAGTAAAGTTCAATGCTCAAATTTTTAAACTTATCAAATATCCAAACTATGAAAGCTTATCAAATCAACCAAAATGTGGTGTCAAAATTCATCTCAAAATTATTTAAAATCTCAAAGTACCAAAGAACTTGAAGCTCAATGCTCAAATTATGAAGCCATCCTACCAGTGTGATAGATCAAATCTAAAATCAAAAGCATATTATGTTGGCATTGAAGAAGAAAAAGAATTGCAACACAAATGTTAGCAATTTGAAATCAAGTTGTGTCAAGGTAATGCGTTATTTAATCATGTTGTTAATTATGATCGGAAAATTTTGAAGCTTGCTAAAACATGACTAAATGTGGTATTAACACTAACCACTCCCTATGGAGATCAGCCAAAAATTGTATCCAATTGTTCTTTGTGTTTAAAAAACTAGATTTCAAAACTCATTCCAAAATCCATCCTTAACATAAACAACAATTTTTTCTGGTTTAGGCACATGCACAACACATTTATCTTAAGAAGAATTATTGTAGCACTAAAGTTTAAAATAGGAATAACTTGTTCAAAAGTTGGAACATTATCAAGAATAGGAAAATTAGCAACTACATCACCTTGTCCACAATCATGATCACAAACTTAACATCTCATGACTTAGTAACAAAAATTGTGCAAAATTTGTACATTTCACACATTAATATCGTGCATTGAAAACACATTTGACATGTGGATTTATAAGAAAATACAAAATTTGTGTGACATTTGTTCATTCATAGATTTGTATTTCATCAATCAACACATTTATCTATTTGTCAAATGTGTTTTCAATGCATGATATTCGTGTGTAAAATGTACAAACCTATGAATAAATGAACTTCACACAATTTTCATTATTAATTTGTCACATGTTTAATTTGTGAGTTTGATCGTACAAAACACAAAAATCACCAAAAAAAAACAAATTCAAGAAAAACACAAAATTAAAAACAACAAATTGCTCCCCCAAAAAAAAAAAAATTACATTTTTAATACAAGTTTTTATCCTCACTGAATGACTTGTGATAATGAAACAAATAACCATCTATAAATTTGCCACTAATGATGTGTTGCAAAACCTTATCTTGCAATTTTTTAAAATTTTGGTTGTACTAATAAAACAATAAAAACTAATTAGTACCATGCAAATAAAAAATTGAAAAAATCAACAACACAAAACTTTAAAATTGTAACAAAATGGAAACTTGCAATTGAAGACTTCCTAGATGAAAAATATTTGAAACAATTAGACAAAATAGGAAAGGGAGAAGGATTGACTTCTTAAATGAAATTAAATCCTGATGCTTAGTGACTTCCATGCCAATATATTCCCTAGGAACTAAAACATCATCCCTGTAAGTGATACCAACCCTTCTACTTGTCTTGTTGGACTGTACATTATTTTAACTTTGAAAAAACAATAGTGAATTTATCCATTATGAAAAGTAGTTGGTTTTTACCAATTGGAGTAGTCATGAACCAAATGTCGTCACATGGTTTCCACTTATGCTTAAAACCAAAGAACATTGGATCATATGGCCTAGGCTTACTAAAAGCCCAATTTGTGGGGCCTCTTTTTGCCATCTCCTAAAAAGTTCCAATGACATCAACAACAAAGTAATCAACAAGAGGCCAATGCTTATCAACGAAACATTTAGTCACGTCAATACACCAATTATTGAATGCACCTTGGAAAAATTGCAAAACACAACCAATAGCTAGTTACAAAATGCAAAAATCCTCAATATCAACATTCTTCAACTCTTGATAGCCTTAGATGAAAAAAATCTTGATGCAAAAGTTACCAAACCAAGTATTCAAGCTTGTTAATGATGATGGCTGACAAATTGTTTGCCCCAACATTTTCCAGATTCCTCCTCAATAAACAACACATTAAAGTTTTCATGGTTTTTCCTTGGCCTGACATTTGATGCATGAAACATTACCTCATCACCAACAAGTTTCATTCATCAAAATCTAACATTAATGAAGATTGTTGAAGGGTGCAAAAGGAGCAATCCATGTTTCCACAACACATTGTCCGTATCTTTTTTGAATAAACTTTCTAATGGCTTTTATTAAAGACCAAATGTTGTAGGAAACAAAAATAGAAAATAAATAATAACTTGTGAATGTTGTAGCAAATGAAGCTACATATTTAATGTAGAAACTTTCAAGAAATAAATGCAACTCATGAAACAAAAAATGTTTAGAAACAAAACAACTTGAGAAAATGTGAAAGCAAAAAAATAACAAATCAAAATTAAATGCAAACTAGAATTGGATTTTTTACCTAATTAAAGGGTATAGAATTCAATCCTTTTTTGCAACTTGAAGAACAAACAAAGCAAGCATGTCTGCTAAATCCTTAATGGAATCTACATTTTCAAACAAATCCACAATAATGTTTTGTATTCTAAAGCCTTAAAAGTTCCTCCATTCATCAAACGCATTCCTTGCCAACATCTTGACATGTTTACTTGTCCTTTTGTTGCTTTTGTTCACATTCTCCAACTCCTTATCAATTTCAAAAAACCAATTCATTACAACATTATCAACAGGTTAAAAACCATGGGTAGAAACAACATCACAAATAACCTCAAAATGTAGATCAACTTCAAGAACTAGCTCATCAATACTTAAATGAAATGAAAGAACATCAAAATCATCAACACTCAAAAGAACCAAGGGATTACAAAAATAGGAGAACAAGGTAAAATTTGTTTCAGCAAAATTATGGGGAGATTGAACAAATGTTTTAGGGGATTGCAAATACAATCCATAGGCTTCAACTTTTGCCCATGTGAAATCAACCTCATCAACACCGTCAAAGTAAGAAAATGGCATAACAAATGTCAATGTAAAGCACCAAAGTCAATAAAAAGATAAGAATGTAAATCAATAGACTAGTTAATTACAACCAAACTTGACAATCCCAAAATAAAATTGATGGAAGTTTCAATAAAAAGATTTAAAATATCATTGAAACAATATTTCTTCAAAGTAGGCTTATCAATGAATGACATTGTTACAAAAACACAAAAAGCGACACAAAAAAATGAATATAAATCTATAGACAAAACTCCAATCGACGAGAACTTGAAAGTAAAAAGAATATGGATAAGAATATTTACAAGCCAATTGAACCAATGTTGGTGCAAAATAAACACATATTTTTTTCTAAATGTTACACAAATAAGCACAAATGCAAAATTGTTAAAAAAGAAACAACGATGTATCCATAACATCTTGTTACAAGACAATGAATAAAATCAACAAGAAATAACAAAAGGGAAGAGAAAGAGAAGATGTTGCAAGTAATGTTGTTATAACCAAACAAATTCTTGCAAATCAATGAAGGTGGGAGAAAGATGCAAATTGATGATGAAAGGAAATCAACTTCTCAATTTTCAATGTTGCTTGAAAAAAAAAATAGCAAAAAATCTTGCAAATTGCAAGGATGAAGAAAAAAAAAACATCAATTCTAACATACAAAGCACAAGATGAAAAAAACATTGTTCCAACAAAGATTAGATGAAGCATATAAGATGAAGAAAATATTATCCTATGAAAAAATTGTTCCAACAAACATGGCTAGCACATGGGTTCCATTTTTTTTGGCAAAATGAAAATAATGAAAATAATGATATTTTTTCACATTCCCTTTTATTGAAAAATAATTTCCAATTTTTTTTTAAAAAATTGAAATACTTTTGCCAAATTTGAACTTTGATTCTAATTTGGTAACATTTTATTAATTGGTTTAAAAACTATTTAGATATGTTCTAAAAAAGTATTATCATTTAATGCTATTTTTTTCTTGGGATGTTAGCCAATGATGCAACATCATAGAATTGGAAAAAATATGGTTGGTTGTTTGAATTGTTTTTCTTAGTTATAGTGAATGAAATAATTGTTAAATGTGTAATAAGGTTTGGTAGGTTTGTGAGAATTTTAGAGAATCAATGGAAATGTTAGAAAGGGACCATTTATTTCAATGTTTAGTAGAATAAGGTTGTGCATAGGCTTAAAATTTTAAGGCCAATGGGATTATTGGATTTGGAGGTTTAAATTATTTTTCTTAATTATTCAGAGGGAACTAATAATCAATGTGTAATAACTATTTAGAATATCTAGCACATTATTTGTGCACTTTGTTTTTTTCCTTCTAAGGATTATAACTACTACCTAGTATCGCATGTGGCATGGAGAACTTATTGTTTAGTTACAAAATATACACATTTTAAAACTGTGAAACAAGGTCAAATTAATAATTGAATTGTGTCCTACAACCTACATGCATTTTGGAGGAATCAAATATGGAAAAAAAGTTATTATAAATACAAAAGTGAGGGGAATTTGGCTTGTTGAATTTGATTGAATTTGTTAGTGACAAAGTTATCTTTTATTGTGTGAAAACACAATTTTCCTAAAGGCTTGATTTTGTTATTTTTCTTGAGTTTATAATGATAAATAATATTCAAATTTTAATAACTCCCCCACTATAGGTCTAAAAATGACCAATTCGTTTTGATGGACCCATTACATATGGAGGGCCTTCCAAGTGTGCCAAGATTACACTTAAAATTTCCCTAAAAAATAAAGCTTTGATTTTCAATAAAATTTTATAAATGAAAATGCTCAAAACTTGATAATGCTTGTGTTGAAAGTCGAAAGGTTTAAATATTGGAAAAGTCACCTTGTGTAGCACTATTCATTGAAGGGTTTCCAATAGTTCCAAAAACAAGCCATTGTAGGTGGAGAGATTGCAATGTGACAAAACAAGCAAACCAAACAAATAGTTAATGATGTAATGTCTCTACCCTAGCATGCACGAATGTTATTGTCATTGTCAAGTTAGACAAGGTATATAGTATATAGCCATGTTGGGTGCTTATTAAAATTTATTACATATATCAATTGGTTATCAACCTTTGTATATAACCACTTACTGAATGGGGATGAAAATTTCAAATAACAACTTTCTATAACTTTTAGTTTTTTGATGAAAACTAATGGTTTTTTGAGGTTTTGAAACTTGGAGTAAATGGTTTTTTGATACCAATTTGTTGTCAAAAAATTGAAAGCAACAATTTTTTAATTTAAAAATTATTGAAGAATTGGAACTAATGGTTACTCAAAAAACCAAAATAACCACCAAACACTTAGATTTTTAACATCTCACCACTATTTGGTTTTGTCATTGTTGTTGATGACTTTTGGAGGACTAGTTTTTTTTACTTATGTGATTATTGTGGGACATTATTTGGGAGTTTTTATGCAAAATATATTGGTTTATGGTTGGTCCAATAATATAATAAGCTTTGACAACTCTTGACATACATCGTCAAATGGGGGCTTTTGTTGACACAAGATCAATATGAGAATGATAAATTGTTGTGATTTCTTTTTCCCAAAGTTCCATTGAGTAATAGTCCAAATAAGTTTGAAGTTCGTTTGGTTGTGTTGAATTTTGATCAAACATATCAATATTGAAATCACCAATTATTACTATTGGACAAGAAGTTGGCACTACATCCAAGAATTTTTGAAGGTGAACCAAGAACATTGAAAAGTTTAATGTTAAATATTTGTATATTGCTATTACATGAATGGTTTTTCTTGTATTTACATTGATTGTTGCTATAAACATTCAATTCCCAAAGATGTGAATGTCTCATGTGATGATAACGTGGTGAAATTGTCATATATAATCATTGTACCATTTCATTCATTCACACTTATTGTTGAAAGAGTTGTATTAATGTCAAAGATGTAATATTTGAGATGTATTTGCATTGAAATGTGTTTCAATGAAACATAATATATGAGATGGTTTGAGATTGTAATCCAAAAGAATATCATCTATGTGTAAAGGTAAATCACTTAGTATTGAGATAATGAATAAATACATGTAAGTTGCAAAATGTATGTCATTCGGGGACGAGTACATCCCAACATGTGGTTGTTTATAAACAATGCATTTATGTGGTAACGCTTGGATCAATTTGAGAAAAATCATATATAAAAGTTGAAAAAGAAAAAGATTTTTTTTGTTCTTAACAAGAAAATACTTATATGTCAACCCATGTTTATACACACTAGTAGGGTTGAAAGCCAAATAATCAAGTGTTAATCCTTGTGTTTGATGTATAGTGTGTGCTACAACCAATTGAATTGAAATTGTGTTTTTGTTATAATATGGGGAAGAAATTAACCAATTTGGATATGTTTTGATATGGATTATATTAGTGTCCATGTAGGATGTCTTTCAATTTCGTACAAGTGTGCATTCTTTGTTCTTGTGAACTAATCACATTTAGGATTTAAAAACGAAATCCATATGATTTTTTGTGAATTAAGTAATTTAGTTGAACCTTGGAATATTCCATTTGCACAGTTTACTATACCATCATGTGTTGCATAATTACAAGCACAAAGTTCAACCAACATGGTAATCTTTACCTACAATTCTAATTGCAAGTTAGTTGTGAAATTTGTATCATTTTGCAATTGAAATGATTGAGGACATGTATCATGATGTTTTTCTTGTGCACACAATATGTAAACATCGCCATCAATTTGGAATAAAATTGATTCATCATGTTTTAACCTTGCTTCATTTGTATAAAATAAATATGGGAATTATGAATCATTGGTGTTGTACAATTTTTTTGATTATTTATGGTACCTACATCAATTTGTGACTAGGTAGTAGTTTGAAAGTGATTTAAGATATTAATGAATAGTTTATCACTTGTTTCAATTCAATACACTTGAGATTTTCCAATCAAAAGATTTTAGCTAAACTATCAATGTTATTTGTATTACTTTTGAAAATTCATACATCACAAATTGGTTGAACTTGATAAAAATTGCTAATGATAACGACATCAATATTTCCAAAGAATGTTATGTGAATGCGTTTAATTTATCTTAATTGAAGGTCAACAAATTTCAATATTTTTTCCTTATTAATGAAATTTCATTTAACACTATCAATTGTAATTGGTCATATTTTTTAACGAAATTATCTAATCATTTTGAACTCAAGGATGGTAAATTTTTACAATTAAAAGGTATAAAAAGTCTTGAATGAATTGTGACTCCATCAATATGAAATGTTTTTTTTTCTAATGTATGCAAGGGTGAATGCACTTTAAGGTGACATAAAGTGGCACATGTGGTGTCCATAGTTTTTTAATGTGAATATTTGATGTTTTGGGAATGCAAATTAATTTGAAAGTACGAGGCAAGAAGAATATTTAAACCCTAAACTTACAAGTTTTCAAATTATGACGCATACCGCAATTTGATCAGTTAAAGGAAAAGTTAGAAGCAAAAACATGGGTTTTAAAAAAAAACATTAATTGGCAGATGTTATGTTGGGTAATAATGTCACTTTTTACAAGACAACATTTATTAATTTTTCCATTTTAATAAATTATGGACTTTAAATTATTGGTCATCTCACATCATCCTAATAAATTAAAATATTAAATTTGATTGGAAACCCTTATTTTAACATTACAATAGCTTCACAATCATATTAGGAAAAAAAATTCAATAATTAAAACAAGTTTACTATGTAATAAAAGTCCATAAAACTTTTTATGGACTATGACAAAAATCTTACATCACTTGAAAAGTCCACCTTGTAATGAAATGATGGCATTTTATGTTCAATTTTCTTAATTTGATTTTTTTAATGTTATAGTTTAATTAAATGAGTCATTAAAAAAAAATTCAATTAAACTTCAACACATATTATACCAAACTTAAAGGTACCCAATAAAAATTGCCCTTGTAACACCAAAAAATGGAATGTCTAATGTGCAACCGCCCACCATGAAAAAAACTTTTCTTGGAAGGATTTGATTGAAGGTGTCTATTGTAAAAATGTAATAAACTTTGAATTACAAACATTAATGTGAATTTTTTACATGTATCAACACCTCTAGTAATGAACAAATGTATCGGTTCATTTAAATTTTATTTTTTCCCATACACGACATCATCAAATATAAAATATTGTTCATTATTCACTTTTGGAAATAACAAGTAAAACTCTTTGTAGGCATAATTTAATTATTTGCGTCAATATTACTTGAGTCATGAATAGTGGAATCACCTACGTGTGGCTTAATAACATACTCACTATTAATATTACATGGTTCCACTCCTGTACAACCAATAACAATTTGTGGTGGAGATCCAATGTTTACATTACAAAATTTATCCATCCATATGTTTGTGTTATTTCTTGTTGTTAATTCAAAGGCTTGTGATTTTATGTGCATTGTTATTTATAAAAATATATTTTATTTTTTTCACTAAATTGATTTGTGTTTGATGCATATTATATGTTTTATGCCATATGGAATAATTTTGTTTAAGGTTATTTTCATTATAACAAAATGGAACAAAAAATAATGATTGTTCCTTATAGTAGTTTTTTGGGTCACACTAGAAGAAATTTGAAAATGAACAATTGAATTTGTGATTCATTTATAGTTGTAATGGACACATGTGATTAAAAATAACATAGTTGTTTTGGACAAGTGCCATAAAATAGTTAGTCACAAAAGACATGATATAGCCATGAAGTTGAAAGTGTAGTTGTAAACCTTATGATTAGACCCAAATTTCTCATCTATTGCCATAGATGATCCTTAGTATGACGTGGAACCCCAATTTGCGACTATATTTGTGATTACATTTGGAATAATTGCGTGCTACCAAATGTGCCATTGATGGGTGGTTAGGATTTAACCATGTGGTAATTTAAAAAATTAATGGCCATAAAACATGTGATAATTTTCCATTTGTTCAAAAAAGATATATTATAATTATAGTAATTAATCATAATCTATCCTAAGCTAAACTATAATAGGCAACCTATTCTAAGCTAGGCTAGGGTAGAATAGTTTAACTAACATAGGCTAAGTAGGTGGGTAAAATCCTATTTATTTTGTTGGGGACAAGCCTTTTGATTGGTTCATCCCAAATGGCATATGCACTATGTTTATAGTGCATACCATGAATCTAGTCCATTCCTTCACCTACTTATATACTTTACAAGTTGAGACAATTCTAATGAAAGGGAAACACTACAACACTACAACACTATCACATCCTTTGTCCCATACAAAAACATTATCAATATCCACACAATAAAATACCTACAATTTAACTTAACTATTTACTACCTACTACTTATTACTACCTATCCTACTTATCATATACTACCTAGGCTATTTATTTACTATCTACTACCTAGCCTACCAAATAAATTAATATCCTAACCTACATTTAATAAACTAATTGTTTAACATAGCTAATTAATTAATCAATTAATACAAAAACACTACGACATATCTACAAAATAAAATACCTTTTGGTTAACATATAACCTACCTACATATGACCTACTAGTAGCTATCCTACTTATTTCATACTACCTATGTTACATACCTACTCTCTATTACCTAACCTACCTAATAAATTAACTACCTAACCTACATTTAATAAATAAACCGTTTAACATAATTAATTAATTAATTAATTGATACAAAAACATTATGACAATTATTCACAAAATAAAATACCTTTTACTTAGCTTACCTACCTACTTATTGCCTACTAGTGCTTATCCTATTTGTTACATACCTACTATCTACTACCTAGCCTACCTAATAAATTAATTTTTTAACATAACTAGTTATTTTATCAATTAATACGAAAACATTATAACATATCCACCAAATAAAATACCTCTTGCTTAGCTTACCTACCTACCTACTACCTGCTAATACTTATCCTACTTATTACATACTACCCAACCTAACTAATTAATTGATTAAGTACCTAACCTAATTAATTAATTAATATGAAAACATGATCATATATTCACACAATAAACTAATAAACCTACCTACTACTTATCCTACTTACTATCCACTACCTAGTTTACTAATTAATTAATGACCTAGCCTACCAATTACCTACCTAATTTACCTAGTTTAATTAGGTCTAACCTTCATAACCTAACCTATTAGCTACACTTAATGAATTAGCCTACTATTAGCTATAGATAACTTAGGCCAATTAATTAAGTATGCAAGCTAGGCTAGGCTACCAATGTACATAAGCACAATTAGTTTAATGTAACCTATTAAACTTAGTTAGCTTACTTTACCAACTAGGTTATAATAGCCTTTTCTAGCAAACTATTAGTTATTATATATTATATCATGGAAGAGCCATGGATAATTGCAAAGAAGACCCATGGATGGGTAAATTGAAGGAATAATAATCTAATTGAAATAACAAAGTTTGCCATATGTGGTTTATGTTTCTTTATTCATATGGTAGAATAAATTATTATAGTTGAAAAACCTTTCATTTGTAGTTGCAACAATAACTTCCTTATCATCCATCAATGAATGTAATCAAAATTGGATGACATTGTTCACTTTTCATCTACATTTTCAATGAAAATCATATTAGTTGTAAGTTGTAGTCGCATCTACAACCAAAATTTGGTTCAACCTTTCTTGTAGTTGCATATGCAACTACAACAAGTTGCAACTACATGGACACTTAAGACTAACACACTATTAGTTGTAAAATCAATTGGTTTGGACATTAGTCGCATAATAGTCGCAAAAAAAAGGGTAGAATGGACAACATTTCTTCTAGTGTCACAATGCTCATTGTAATGAACATAATGTAATATATGTTTTTTTTTGTTTTTTTTGTATCATCCATTGTGTCACAATTTACAACAAATTCAATTAGAGAAATGTTAAACAAAAAGTTATTCCTTTTGACATATTTATCAATGGTGGAAAGGCACATAATATTCGTAGAATCCAAAGGAAGTGTTTTCAACAATTCTACATTTTTCAATACAAATGCACGTTCTTGCCATGGGGATGTATTAATGAATTTGAGTATTCTAAATGCATGTTATAATGGAATAGACAACACTATATATATGTAACTAGTTGTGCTGACATTTGTTAAACATTAAAAAATACATTTCCCATCCTTTGAATACGAATATGTGTTTTTTTTTTTTCATTACTATTGACAATTATGACTTTTAGTTCTTTTGTAAGCATGTTATCTATTTTTGTTAGATAAGATGTGCAATAATTAGTTGCAGCATAAGGGTCAAGTATGAATTGCATATTTGTATTTGCTTGCCAAAGATTCCTAACATTAATCCCAAATTGAACTTTTGAACTTTTTATATTTCATTAAAAAATCAACTTTTATTATTATTTATTGGAATTAATAAAACTGAAAATTAAACTAAATTGGTAAGCATGAGGGTAAAAAAGGGAGGTGCATAGGAGAGAAAAAAAGAGTTGGGTCTAAAGAATGAAGGAATGATATCTTGAATAGTCCCTTTGATTGTGACCTTGTGAATTCCCCCATGTTACTCCCCTTTGTCTAGGCTATTTGGAGGTGCAATAATTCATGGCATTGTTGTTATAAAATTTCAAACATTGTTGTGAGCTCCAACAATAACCTATTTAAAATAAACTTCTTACTCCTTATTCCTTAATTTCTTGTTGTTTTGCACTCATTTTTCTTGTAATAAATTTGCAACCCCTTTCATTGTGGCCTTGCATATAAAGTTTAGGGTTTAGGGTAGTTCCCCTTTGTTTATCGTTTTCGTAATAGAGTTTAGGGTTTAAGGTAGTTCCCTTTTGTTTATCATTTTCATAATAGAGTTTAGGGTTTAGGGTAGTTCCCTTTTGTTTATCCTTTTCATACTAGAGTTTAGGGTTAGTTCCCATTTGTTTATAAATTACTTTACAACAATGGATGTGAAAAAATAAATTCATGATCCATATTTTGGTTTTATGAATAAACTACATGTTAAATAGGCAAGGGTATTTGGACTTGGAGGCTTTAGGCCTATTGCCAAACAAAGAAGACATGTGTGTATGTATGTAATGAGGCATTGGAGTTTCTTTAGATGATGTCTATGCAAGGGCATGCACTTTTTTCTTCATTTATTTGTTGACTTTCTAATTTTTATATACAACATTTTTTTACTCAAATACACTTACACACAAAATAAATATATATTTGAAATACATTTACACTTACCCAACTAATATTTCAAGATCCATATATAAATAATGATGTTGATTACGCTTTATTGGGACAACAAATATTCATATGATTTCTTACAACTTTCAATTTCTTCTACTATATATATATATATATATAATTCAGTTTTACAGCATAATACATCTAACATCAAGTCCTTTGACTAGTATTTAGTCGATCATATTGTTGCATTTTATTTTTTTAATCTATTAAACATTTGAACCAAGTTCATGGCTAACATAGCCACTCAGTGATATTTTTTCAATTTTCTGATTTTGTGTTATTTTGCTAGCAACCCAAGAAACATTTAGCATTAAAATGGAGATAGGTTTTTAGAACCTATCTAAATAATTTTTTTTAAAGATTAAAAATTAACTAAAATCAGAGTCCAAATGTGGCAAAAAATTTTACATAAACATTTTTTTTTCAGAAAAAAAAATTGCAACAGAATATTCCCTTTAAAATTTAATTTTTAAAAAAAATTGGTGAAATTTTTTTGCACACAAAGAAAACATTGCAATAAGAAGCAGTTATAACTTATAATTGGGTTATAATCATTAGGGAGTTCAAACAGATTACACATGGAGGAATTGTCTTAAAGAGCCCCCCTATTAGGTTTAAATAGGCAATGGTGCAACCCAAATTCCAATACTTAGGGCTTATTATTATACTAACAATAATGTTTCCTTTTAAAAAAAAAGGGGCAGCAATTTATTTTTATTTCAAATTTGTGATATATCTGAAGTAGATAAGATCATCACCCATGAGGCAATTTAGCCAAATATGGCAATATAAGAGAGTAGAAAGTTTTTTTAAAAATGATATAAACTTCCTTCTATATATTTTTTGGCTACCTATTGGAACTTAATATAGAAACTCTCAATTTAAACAACAACATTTAGATTTAATTTGTTAGGGGAGAATTGACAATTTCATTAATGCAACTCTGGAAAACAATCAAGGCACTATTGATCTGAGTTCAATCTCATTGGACATATTTATTATTATTATTATTATTAATTTGGAACAAATAGGAATACCCATTTTTGTGTGTGCATTTTGTGTTATTCCCTCATATGCTTCTTGTGTCATGCATGAATGACATATTTGTTGGCCTTGCCTACGAAGGCGATGATGATATTGTGTTTAGATTCATTATAGAGTATACCTAGTAGCTTAAGGGATTTTGGCCCCTAAGTAATAATAATAATAATAATAGGTCTATTTTTATTATATGAGGATTTTTGAAAGATGATAATTTTGGCTTGTGTTGAAACTTGAGAGATTAGTTATAATAGAGTTGTAATAATATTTTTTTGAAGGATTTTGGGTTTTTCTTGTAGAGGATTCTTTTGAAGATTATATGTTTTTGCATGGTGAAAATATTTGAATTTCCATAATTCTTCTCCTCTCAACTTTGAACAATGTTTGTTCAACTAGAGATTGCCTAACAACAACGCAAGCAAGTTTCTCTTGTGTGTTTGGGTTTATTTTCTACAATCAAGATTGATCATTTGTTTCAAATATAATAAAATAAATAAATTGGTGATTTTCAAATTTTTTTCCTTAAAATTCTGGTGAGTTTGTTTTTCTAAAAATAATAATTAAAAAAAAATTCCTTTGTATGAGTGGAACTGGAATTTTTTTCTTGTTGCCAAGTAGCAAAAAAATTGTCAAAAAATCCATAATAGGCTCACCAGGGTTGGTCATGTAAATCCCTTGCAAAAGAGACCAAATATCAACCCAAGGTTAATCCATCATAGACTCACAAAGGGTAGATCACATAAATCCCCTTGCAAGAGATTGAATATCGACCAAGGTAAAATCCATCATAGACTCAAAAGTGTAGATCATGTAAATCAATCCCTTGCAAGAGATTGAATGTCAACCAATGTAAAATCCATCATAAACTCACAAGGGTAGATCACATAAATCCCTTACAAGAGATTGAATATCGACCAAAGGTAAGGTAAATCCATCATCATCGACCCACCCACGAGGGTTGATCACACATAAATCCCTCAATTTGGAGAAGTCTCGAATATGAGACTAGTAATGAATAATTTGAAGGATTGCCTATTTTTGCAAGACCTTCTTCAATTTACTTATTCCATGCAACATGAATAACCTCAAAAAGACTCTTCCTCTCTCTCTATAAAAATGGTCTATACATATTTTATATGTAATAATTACAATATATGTATTTATAAATACATATATTGTAATTGTTATATTTGCGATTCCCTCCCAACAACAACCAAATAGGCTCGTCTCTCACAAAGTTAGTTATACACAAGCCAAAAACAAGCTACATTCTTCACATATTTTGTCCCTATTTTATTTTGTAAAATGATAAATCGATCCTCAATCCTTTGCCCACATTGGCCCATCCATCCATCCATCCATCATGAAGAGAATCAATCCTCAAGGAGCCTACTTTCACTTTAATGAACATGTTTTTTAAACGGCCTTTTAGGCCCATGTGAAATCATCCATATCCAACCCAGGATTTTATTTTATTTTATTTTCCATTTTTGTGATGTAGCTGAAATGGCAATCATCCATCCATAAGAAAATTTGGCCAATTGTGAATTCTAGCATGAAAATGGATAGGATACTTTCAAGCCCCCTTTTACTTACAATGGCCTCTTTTAGGGACCATGGGGATGTTTGTTTGGTTGATGTTTGTTTGGTTAATCTTTGATTTTTCTTTTTGCTCATGGGGTTTAGGGTTTTAGGACTTTTCCCTTTGCGAAGTTTAGTCGACTAGAGGTGAAGGCACTCAAGATTTTACATGCCCTCCAAGGCATGTTAATATGCATTAGGTAACGGGTGAGAGGAGCCGGATTATTGAATATATAGTCAAGGTGTGAATGTGTTGAGACTATTTCGATAATCCGACTCCTCCTCCTCCTCTCGCCGGTTATTGGGCACAACCATTTTTTGGACTAACTACTAGGAAACTAAGTGAAGAAGTTGAACTAGTAGATAGGTAAAAACTAAAAAAACTAGAGGAGAGAAAGGAGAAGATTATGGGTTATAACCACCCTCCTCTCGACGAATGAGCAAGTGACACGTTGGACAATGTAGTCGAGAAAAAAAAAAGACCGTGCTACAAAAAGTAGTGCAAAATAAGAAGTAAGTCCCTCCAAGTTACAATCCTTTTGAGTAGGAAATGTAATGTATCTAGGAGGAATGTAAAAAATGACATAAATTTTAAAGGTAGCTAGCTTGCCCAATACATCAAAATAACAAGTAAAAATGAATGATTTACACTTTTCAACACTACTTGTCACACATGGTATGGTATGGTATGGTATGGTATGGTATGGTATGATATGGTATGGTATGGTATGATATTTAGGGTATTATTATATCATTCATTCACTTCTAAAGGGCTACTTGAATGAATAGTGGAGGAGGAGGAGGAGGAGGAGGAGGTTGGATCAATACCAAAAAGACAATTTAGACATGGACCAAAATGACATGAATAATTGGCATTTAAGAGAATACAAGTTGTTTGTTTGTTTGTTGGGTGCCAAATTTTATTTATTTTTTTTGTCTTGAGAGAGCAACTTTTTTAAAAGTGTGAAGCCAATTGTGACAAAATAATTTTGTAGCACATTCCTCCTTTTTAGAACAATTTAGAACATTTTTTTTTTTCCCCCCCCCAATTCTAAGGTCTAATTTCCCTTCTAATTGGGTCCCACAATTTGATTGCTTCCTTTATCCAATTTCTAAAGGTGATCCTAGGAAGGTAGCTTTTATGGGGGGTTGGGGTTGGGGGAGGAAGAGAAGAGGGGCACATTCAACATTAGTTGTGGTGGTGGGTCTTTGGGATTGTTGTTGGTTCATTACATTTTTTCATTAAGTTTTGGAACTTTGGGGGACTCCTTTGCTATCTTCTTTGTTGTGGTGGTCGTGGTGGTGGTGGTGGTGGGCTTTGCGAGGTACCATTTGATTTATTCATCTTCAACAATGATTTTTCTTGGAACTTGGATCACACTCCGATGATTGTCTTGTCTAGTGTGACGAACATTGAGAAAAAAAAAGCATAGTGAAAAAAAAACCTCTTACATGGTGACCGTGATATTTTTTTATTTGGTAAAGGATATGATTGAGAGAGAGAGAGAGACCATACCCCCCAATTCCATCACTTAAATTATTTTTTTAAAAATAAATAAATTACCAAATATCAACCACTTTCCCTTACCAACTCCTTTTTTATTATAAATAATTTTTTATAAAATTAAAAATAAAAAAACAAAGAATTCGGAGTTACCTTCTTTTCATTTTTGCTCCACCCACAAAGGAAAAAATAAATTCTATACTACAAAGTTGAAGCTCATCTTGTATGTAAGTAAGTACCCCCCCCCCCCCAAATTTTCTAATCATCGAGCAATGAATCGTCTTAAAAGCCGTGATGTTCAAATTTCCACACCACTTTGGCATGCACAACTACGTGGCTATAATTCTCGGGGGGTGACAACTTATGGTGAGGTTTGCTTCACCACTCCGAGTTCGATTTACGCTAGGGTTTGTTTGCTTGCTTCATAACCGACTCGAGCATGATCAATCCCGTCCACCTCCCGCCCCCCCACCCAGGGAACAAAAAACTACCGTAACTTAGCCCCCCCCCCAACACAACACATGATCCCAAGTGGGACATTTGTGAAGATAACGAGATAAAATGAAATCTTCGTCATAGAACAACAAAATATCCAAATTTGTGGCCGTTTTCATATGGTAATATAATGTGCCGGTAATGACCGACTATGTATGTAGTGAGCAATATTTGACAAAAAAATTGATTTCCATAGGGGCTTCATAGTATGTGTGTGTGTGTGTGTGTGTGTGTGTGTGTGTTTTTTTTAAAATAAAAAATTATTTTTAATTTTTATAATAATATTTTTAATTTAAATCATAAATTTAAATTTTTATAATTAAAAAAAATTAGGGTCATTTTTGTGTTGTAGCTAGAGTTGTGATCCCTAAACACATAGAAAGATTTAACCAAATCTCGCTACAATTGAGGTATGAAATATAAACAAATTTGGACATCCTTTACAAATTTGGCTATCCTTTTTACTCGGAACAAATTATGTCTTAGAAGTTTTAGTTTATGTGTTTATTTATTTATTATTTCATATCTTGAATCATATTCACACCAAACCAATTTTATAAATTTAATAAATCAATCAATTTATAACCAATTTTATTTATAATCATATCATTTATGTTTCAAAATGGATAGTCATTTCTTTTCAAACTTGGTATCGAAAAAACAATTTAAGTTTTATCTCTATATGGATGGCAAAAACATATACATTGATTAATTGAATGAAGCAAAAAATCGACAAGATTAAAAAAAAAATTATGAAATGATGGAATGATCAACAATTGTGTTCAACAATTTATTTTTTATTAACATGAGAAAATGGTTCACTTGCATTATCAAATGATAATGTAATAGGGCAAAATGAAGACTTGCATTTTATTGAGATGTTAAAATTCAAAGCATAATTTGATCATTTAAATGTTATATGTAGCATAATTTAATTTTGATTTTTTTTTCCCATGACTATTTCAATAGTTAAGTAGGGTACTATTATTATTATTATTCAAAATTTTAATCTTAATATTAATGTCAACAAAATTTTGATATTAAACATAACTTTCAAATTCAAATAAATGGTATATGTAAGGTTGTAATGTGCCATGATGGATGGAGCTTTTATTGGAGTCTTTTTTTTTTTAAAATCATAAATTTCAGCTAAAATATCTTCATTATTTTAATTTACCAAAAATCATCTCCAAATTTGTCATATCTAGCCATGGAAAAGCTCACCTGATCAAATATATAAATTCTTAACTTGTGGTCAAAAGCTAATGGAATTCACCCTTTTTTGCAATAGATTCTAACATGTCGCCTTTTATGTCATTTTAGAAGGAAAAATGGGGACTTTTTAAATTTTAAAATTCCCAATTAGTCCAAAGTTGCACCCATTTGTACTACATTCTCTTTTTTGTTATATGAGGAAAAAGAAAAGAAAGGAAAGGAAAAGAATTTTATTATTAATTTTTTCATTCCAAACGTTGGGTTTAAAGTGAAAGAAATCACATATCTAAGAGGAGGATGGCACTCTCTTTTGATGAGGGTTAACCCTTTTGAGAGGTGGGTGGGTACGAAAAGAAAGAAAAATAAAAATAAAAAGGGAAAAAAAAAAGTTTCATCTCAAAAGGGTCTAGTAAAATAACAACTAACAACAAACATAACACGAGAAATTTGCACTTTCTTTTTGTTTCATGAGGAAAAAGGGGGGAAAAAGAGAGAGAGAGAGAGAGAGAGAGAGAAAGAGGGTTAACCTTTATTTTCAAAATGTCACAAAGGCAAAAGCACATTAGTTGTTTGTTGTGGTCAAGTTATTGGAACCATAGTTCTTTTTGTTCAGGTGATGGCATTAGAACCAAATATGGTTTTTCTTACAAAAGTAGGCCTTACTTTGTTCATGACACGTGTGAAATAAACTTTTTGTGATTTCATCCATTTCAATGTGTAAAGAAAATGTGATTATACATCATAGTTTGAGATTAGTGTAAATTTTTACACTATCATAAATTTAACATTAGTCAATAATCCCACACTATGGTATATACATTAGTATTGGTTTGGTATGTTGACAACAAGCGACCATTTCTTCAATAATTGGCCAACATGGTCTCAATGTGAATATTTGATACTTGGATGGATGATACCGATGATACCTCATACATACAAGTTGGTATGAGATTATTGTCTATTCATGTTCATGCTTTTATATAAATCTACCTAATTTATATAGATCCATTTCAAGACAATTTGAAGACTCATGTTCATTAACCCAATGTCCAAATTGAAAAAAACCTCAATACTAGTACTCAACTAATATGTTGAATTGGACATACCCACCCAAAAATGATAGTGTATATATATATCACATGCATTATATGTTGAAATGGATACAACCACAAAGTTTACCTCAAACATATGTCATGATCCAAGGCTTCTAGGGAAATACCATATTTTTTAGTAGTAGTAATGCATGAAAGAGAAATGCCTTCTTGACCCCCTTTCATCATCATCATCATCATCATCATGTTAGTGCTTTTATCAGGCTCATGAGATCATTTGGGTTAGTTTAAGGATTGTAGATGATCCTAGAAGGGTTTAGGGTCTTGTATTGTTGTGTTGGAAACTATGGTTTTTTGGGGGAATGGGTAGTGAGTGGGTGGGTCTCTATTTTATAAGGTGAAATAGATTTCTAGATGATGCTTTTTCTTCAAACTTGGCCCTTCTTCTCATGTGACTTCATTATTGCCGAAGGGAAGGGGCACCACATCTATCTCTCCCTTATTCGACAAGCTTGAAGAAGACGGAATGCGGCTATTGATGCTTTACACATTTGTGACCATCTTTTTGGTTTTTCTATATTGCTTGTGCTGCTGCTTTAACCCAGCTAGCACTTGGCTTCAATAATCGAAAAGAAGAAGAAGATGCAACACATTAATAATCGTCAAAAGAAGAAGATACGAATACATTAATAATCGTCAAAAGAAGAAGAAGCAATGAATACATTAATAATCGTTAAAGAAGGAGAAGCAAACAATACGCGATTGAATTGAATTGAATTGAATTGAATTGAATTGAATTGAATTGAATTGAATTGAATTGAATTGAATTGAATTGACGAGGGTATTGACATTACATTCGTTATCCTTTTGAAGAAAGAGCAAAATACAATCTGTTATCATTTGTATTTGGTACTCTTGTTGGTGCTGTTGTTGTACCCAGCTAGGCTAGGCTAGTAGGGTTTCCTTTCAATGATCAAGAAAATACTGTATAGTAGCCTATTGAAGAAAGAACAACAACAACAACAACAACACTCTCCAAAATAATAATAATAAAAAATGTGTTTTACATTTGTTATCATTTTTTTCAACATTCCACCATAGCTTTTGTTTGAGCTTGAGTTCAATGCTCTCAAAGAAAAGAAGAAATATATATAGTGTGGGCGGGCTATTGCCGTATATTGAGCTTTGTTGTTATGGTTTATAATTTTCTATTCAACGGGTTGGTGTTGATGTTAGTTAGTACCCAGTTAGCTCATTTGTAATAATGTTGTTGTTGTTGTTGTTTGCCATCGATGATGTTCACACGATTTTATTTTTTAATGTCATCCATTTATCTATCTCTTGAGTTCTATCTTGTTGTGCTTCCCATTTGTGTGGGGTTCATGTGGGTTGTTGTCATCAAGGGAATAAAAAACTACAAGGGTTCTCTTGGGATGCATGTTGAGCTGACGAGGTCTTTCATTTGCTTCGGGGAAATTTGTATTCCTAACACTTGTTTCTCACCGTTTGTTGGTGTGTGGGGTTAATATCCCTTTGCAAAGTGCATGCATACCTAATAGGTACGAACCAGGTACCCACCCTCTATAATTCTAATTTGGGAAGGACCCAATGTTTTAAAAAGATTGTGATGGGCAAATCAAAGTGATTCTTGCACACACAACAACACCCAAATTTTTTTTATAAAAAAAATCCCATAAAAAAATATTTTTTAGAAATTTAAAGAGGAAAAAAAATAAGAAAAGAAAGAAGAGGGTACACCTGCCCCAATAAATTAATATGGTATTGACAATAGGCATACCTATTAGGTGTTGTTGTTACCTTTGGGAATGTGATGGAGGATTAATTTTCTTGAGAGTTTGAAAATTTTTAGGGTGATACACCTACCTAGATAGCCTATTTGGGGGAAAAAGAAAGGATCAGCTGTCTATGGCTGGCACCCAAATGAGTCTTCTAGGGTTTTTGCTTTAGGGTTTTTGCTTCTTGGATGACAGCAATGACCACCTAAGATTTCTGGATAAGGAAGAGAAGAGAAGAGAAGAGAAGAGGGGACTATAATGATCAAATCATTTGTAAAAGTCCAAGGGTATCTTGCATCTTAACTATGAATGTGTGTGTGTGTGTGTGTGTGCATTTGTGTGTGTAAAGGTGTGACTCATTTGATCTCATAATTGGTCTTGGGAGCTTTCCTAGTTTGAACCCATTTGTTGCATGATTAAAATTGTGTTGAAGAAAGTTTGACCCAATTTGTTTTTGCACACTTTTTTCATTTTTTTTTGGGGTGGGTGGGTTGGAGGAAAGTTTGGAAAAAAGGCAAGGCAATGTGGTCCACCATAGTGGACCATATAGCAACCAACTCACCATAGTGAAGAACACCGTAACAAGCAAGGGATCAAAGCAATAGTTAAGAGAAGCAAACTCATACCATTCACACGACACACACACGTGCCCTAACCTCACACATCCCTCCCTCATCCAGTTCTTCCATATCAGGAATGGAGGGGGGGGGGGCGAATGATTGGGGAATGAATATGTTTGAACAAAAAATAATTCATCAACAAAAGGAGCAAAACCATAGAGAGCATCAAACAGAACGGATTCAAGAAATTGGACTCCACAAGATGATTGGCAATTCAATGAAAGAATGAAAGAAGAATAGCTTTTGTCCCTAGTAATTACACACAATATGTCAAGCAAAAAAACAAACCCAACCAAAAAAAAAAAAAAAAAAAAACCTTGGGAAAAAAAATAAAAACACCACATAGAATTTTTTTCCTGTATATAAAACAAAAAAAAAAAAACCCAAACTCCAAAAAAAAATATAAAATCCCACTTTTATTT
>Ga0116231_10003634_pt1 | contig 31891 bp, 31 predicted proteins | sample S1TSphgellanicum_2_FD_89695 | JGI IMG/M metagenome (GOLD analysis project Ga0116231, IMG submission 89695) | Host-associated microbial communities from peat moss isolated from Minnesota, USA - S1T2_Fd - Sphagnum magellanicum MG | ecosystem: Host-associated > Plants > Peat moss > Unclassified... | reverse complement strand
TTTCAGACTTTTTAGCCCCTTCAATAGCTAAATTTTTGGGGGGAATCGAAGCTTCGGAACCACCTAATTTGGGAGTTAGAGAGCCAAAACCATTTCTGGTTAAGGATGTGTGTACACCGTAGCTCCTCGTGGGAGAGGCTTTACCTAATTGGGTAGATGCAGGGATAAAGGGTGAAAAAAGCATAATTATCTGCTATAGTAGGTTCAATATGTCTTATTGAATATCTTTAACTAGGTCAATACGTCAGTAGACTACGGGTTCAAAATCGCCGAAGTCTTTAGATTATAAGAATTACAGATATAGGCTTAATTTAGGAATGACTAACTCGTGAAATCAAAGGAGGACCTGTCGAGTCAACAAGAGGAGGAATCGGAATCTATTAATCAAGATTCATCTGTTATTGCCGAAACATTACTCACTCACCTACCCATACCCCAACCAATACCCTTAGCACTGGTTCAGAAAATTTCCCCTGCTGCTTTAGCTTATTTAGGGGATGCGATTTACGAACTTCATGTTAGAATAGCTTACCTGTTGCCACAAAAGCGGACAGAAGTTTACCATCGTCTAGTGGTGGGACAAGTAAGAGCTGAGACACAGGCGCTACATTTGCGATCGCTGACTCCTCACTTAAGGCCCAACGAGTTAGAAATTGTCCGTAGAGGTCGCAATGCCACCACAGGACATCCGAAGCGACTTGATCCCGAAATTTATCAACAAGCAACTAGTCTAGAAGCTTTAGTTGGCTACTTGTACCTGACCGACTATCAACGTTTAACAGAACTTTTAGCAAAAATCTATCTAGGGGACTAGCAACCAGCTACATCTGAAGGATAGGAATATTCAGCGTCTCGGAATGTCCACTTATAGTCAATACGATCAAAAATAATCACCATGGCGAATCCATCCAAGAACCTGAGTCCTGCTGGCGAGTCCAAACTTGGACAACCCTTGAAAATCAAGGGTAAGCGCGTCATTGCCAACCCCATTCGTCACCAGAATAACGCTGAAGGGAAACCCAAATCTAGCAGACCACGCCCGTCTTGTGCATCTGGCGTTGTATTACCAGTAACTAAACCAGATGAAGATAAGGACCTCATATATGGTCGTCATCCCGTATTAACTGCTTTATCAAATCAGCGCAATCTGAATCGCATCTGGATTACTTCCCGTCTCCGGTATGACCCCCGATTCCATCATTTAGTTCTCCAAGCCAAAGAAAATGGTACGGTAGTTGATGAAGTTGAACCCAAACGGTTAGACCAAATCACTGATGGAGCTAATCATCAAGGTGTAGCAGCGCAAGTTGCTCCTTATGCTTATATGGAATTAGCAGACCTGATCGCCAACGCCAAATCTGTCAGCGATCCCGTAATTGTTGTCGCCGACAGTATTACTGATCCCCATAATTTAGGGGCGATTATTCGTACAGCTGAAGCCATCGGTGCTCAAGGATTGGTTATTCCCCAAAGAAGAGCCTCTGGGATCACCTCATCTGTAGTCAAAGTAGCAGCGGGCGCTCTAGAAAACTTTCCTGTGGCTAGAGTTGTCAATCTCAGCCGCGCTCTAGAACAACTGAAGTCAGCTGATTTTTGGATTTATGGCACAGCCGCAACTGGTAGCGAGCCTTTGCATACAATTAAATTTATTGGGCCTACTGTGTTGGTAATTGGTGCTGAAGGTGAAGGTCTGAATATGTTGACACAACGTTCTTGTGATTTTCTCGTATCTATCCCTCTACAAGGTAAGACTCCTAGCCTGAACGCCTCAGTAGCAGCAGGTATGGCACTTTACGAAGTCTATCGTCAACGCTCTTTGAATACCTTGTATTTGGATAAAATCGGCAAGCTTTCTGCAAAAAATTTACCATAAAAGGTTATAAAGGAATATAAAGCAGTAAATGTAACATATTGTTTAGTATTCCATAAGACCTACTTTAACCAACGAAAATCATGAAAAGCATTTGGCATAACATTAAGGAACAGTTAATTAACATCTTCAATAGTCTTGGCTTGGCCTGGTGGGTTGAAATTATGACACAAACTCCTCGCTGTACTTATTACTTCGGTCCTTTTCTCAATCAGGCTGATGCTACAAAGTGTAGTAAAGGTTATGTGGAAGATTTAGAAATTGAAGGAGCAATTGGCATTACTGTGCATGTTAAACGCTGTAAACCTAATGTTTTGACCATTACCGAAGACTTGGGGGAAATGGTTGACCGTAAAGTAAAGCCTGTCTTTAGCGGTCAATTTTAATCCGAATTTTCTAGGCTAACCTGAGTGTGGTTTGATAACCATTCATCAATGTCTTGCAGTAATTGCTGAGGAATTTCCCAAGGGAAAAGGTGGGCAGTATTTGGGTAAATTATCCATTGGGAATTGGGCAGGTTTTGGGCAGTTTCCCAGCTAGCTTCGGGACTAATGTGACAATCTTCAGCGCCAGCCAGAACCAAACAAGGACAGGTAATTTGCCATAAATCTGGTACCCGATTATAACCAGATTGAACGGCTTGGTTGAGTGCTCTTGTGGCGGCTAGAGTAGTTTGCCAATAAGCTGGTATGGCAAATCTGGCAATATAGTTGTAGGTTTGGGGGGTATGCTGTTGGATGAGATAGCGGAAAAGCGATCGCTTGCCTAAATGGTCAATATTCCATTGCCAACCTGGCTTGATCAAATTCAACACAGCAGCGATCGCCGTATATAGATTATCCTGCCAAGAAATAGGCGGATGTTTTCCTCTGGGTCTAGCAGCAGTAGCAATCAAAATCATTCCAGTCACACGTTCTGGTAGAAGCAATGCCAATTCCAACGCGAGAATCCCACCAAGAGACCAACCCAAAACCAGACATTTCTCGATATTGAACCTATCTAGTAGCGCTTCCAAGTCACTCAAATGGTCTTGCATCTGGAAATCATCTTGATAGCGACTCTTACCATATCCCCGTAAATCTGGAGCTAGCGTTTGCCAATTGGGGGATAAATGATTGGTAAAAACAGCTAAGCTACTACCAGAACCAGGATGACCATGTAAACACAGCAGCGGAAACCCTTCACCTTGTCTGTAGACGTTCAGTGGTATAGCTGGATGAGTAACTAAAGAATGTGGGTGGAATGTATGTGGCAATTTAGTCTTAAAAAGGAACCAACAAGCCAATACTAACGCTCGTGCTGTAATATTTCCTCAACTTTTTCCAGTTCTACAGAACCAGAATAGTTTGGACTCTTGATCAAGAAATAAGGTGTACCAGAAACCTGAAGTGTATTAGCCAGATCCAGGTCTTTTTGAATCGCTTTTACAGATAATATCCGGTCACGATTGAATTTTACCAAATCTAACTGCAGATTTTTGGCAATATCTAAATATAAGGGTTCACCCAACTGTTTTTGATGCGTAAATAGAGCATCATGATATGCCCAAAATTGGCCTTGCTGACCAGCCGCCCAAGCAGCCTTTGCAGATGCTAAAGCTTGTGGATGAATTTGAATCAAAGGAAAGAATTTGTATACCAATGTCAATCGATGGGGATATTTAGCTAACAACTGTTGGATTGTTTTGTGCGCTTGCGCACAATAAGGACATTGAAAGTCCGAAAATTCTATAACTACGGTTTTTAAGTCAGTCCCACCAATCACAGGCGAATCACCAATTGCTCCTTGGGGATTAGCTTGGAAATTATGGACAAATTCTTGCCTAACCTTTTCTAGCTTTTGCTGTTGTTGTTCTTGGTAAACTTGAACCGATTCCAGAATTATTTCTGGATGCTGGCGGATGATTTGGAGAACTTGCTGTTCTAGTTGGGGATCAACCTTTGTATCAGCCTGTACAGGTAAAGACCAACTAAATAACACAAATAGGAAGCTGAAAAAAGCCAAATTACCCAAGGGTTGTAAAGTTCTAAGCATTTGCATCTATATGTATTTATTATCTATTTATTTGGATTCCCGACTTTCTGACCCTCCCGAATTTAATCATCCATTTCTCTCAATGTTGCTAACGCCGAAGGAGATAGACGGCTCAAGTAGCGAAATATCCAGTATTTGAAAATTGTAGCTAATATTACGGGAAAAGTAGCGATGAAAGCAAAGATGACGCTTTCATTTGCTGGTAGGCCTAGATGTTCTGCTAATCCATCTAGAAGAACTTCCCATCCATGTGGCGAATGGAACCCCACAAATATATCTGTAGATAGAATAATTACAAAGGCTTTAGCGCTATCGCTTAAACCATAGACAATCTCATCCATCAAAGATTTAAGGAAGAAAATATCTTTTTTGCCTAAAAAGATAATAGCAGCAAAGGTGAATAGTGATATCAAATCAGCAAATATATTACTAACAGCGTTACTACTCTTGCTGCGAAATTCTTCAGCAATCTCCATAGCTCTACTTTTAACTTTGGTGGCTATTTCTTCCTGGACAATTTCTTTATCTCTATGTAGAAAACCTTCAAATCTTAATGATTCCTGAAAGATATTTAACTCTTTAAAAGCATCTTTTTTCATATCTGAGTTGATAAAAATACCTGTAGGACTATCACCTCTAATTTTTTCAACTACCGGATTGAGTATCAACCTCTGAGATAAAAATTGAACCAACAAAGGGACAAATATTAATATTATCAGGAATCTGACTCCTCTTTGGGTGCGATTACGAGATATCCGGTAATTTCTCACAAATTCTTCCTCTGACTTAACAGAAAAATTCTGGGTTAGGTTAGGAATATTTGCAGTTTTTTGTGTTTGGGACTTTGCGGGGATCACAGATGTAATAATTTCAGATGAGGTAGACTGCTTTTTGCCGAAATTATAGTTATTTTGACTTGTCTGGGTAATTAATTCACGCCTAGTATTCATGGGGAATTCATCGGGGAATTCATACCTAGCTATTACTTCATCAATCAACCTTAATTGGTCTAGCAATTCGGGATTTGTAACTTTACGCAAATTACTACTCAAATTAAATTCAGCTAGTCTAATTTGGATTATAAATAAGTTACGCCTTAAAGCATCCTGCCAAAAAGATATTACTGTTTGGGGAAGATTTGCTGAGTCAGGAGCAATTTTTTTGCCTCCAAACTGCTCTAATTCGATATTTCTAATTACACAAGCTGACTGATATGCTGACATGAGAGATCTTTCTGGAGTCTTAATCAACCATTGATTAAAGTAACGCCAATTATCCTGGATTTTTTGGCTGATCGATCCTAATTTAGTCTGAAAGTTTTTTCCTTGCATTGGTAGACTTGATTATATATAAATTGAACTAATTGAACTAATTGAACTAATTGAAGTAAAATAAGCCAGATTGATCGCTTAATAAAAAATTATTTTGGATGTAGACCTATCTGAGGATTAAATATGGGGAAGGGATGATTTTGTAAAGGTTCAAATTTGCCAGTATTTGCATCATAAGCAAAAATCTCTCCACTTTCAATTTCATACATCCAAGCATGAAGGGTGAGCCAGCCGCTATGTATTTTAGCCCGAACTACAGGATATGTCTCTAAGTTATCTATCTGGGTGAGAACATTTTGCTCAATAGCAAGTTTTAACAGATCATCATGAGGATAATCTGGATAATTTTCCATCACTAGACGGCGCGTAGGTTCACCATAGAGTCGGAGCCAATTATAAACTGATGGCATTTGTTCAGCAAGACTACTGATTTTCATTAATCCCTTTATGGCTCCACAGTGGGAATGACCGCAAATAACTATATCTTTGATATTGAGAGCGACTATTGCATATTCTATTCCCGCAGCTTCAGCCCCATTGGTTATCCCATAAGCAGGTATAATATTACCTACATTACGAATAACAAATAAGTCGCCAGGGTGGCTTTGAGTAATTAAACATGGGTCAATTCTAGAATCAGAGCAAGTTATAAATAATACTTCTGGCTTCTGCCCATGAGACAAATGCTCAAATAGCTCGCGGTGACCAGCAAAATAGTGGTCGTGGAAGTCAGTGATTCCATCAATTATCTGGTTAATTGGCACGGATTGATTCCTATAAGATGAAGCCCTAGATATGGATACTATTCTTGGGAGCTATGAATATATAATGTATTATATAATTGGTGGCTTTGATTAGGTTAATTTAAACCCACAGTTGAGTAGCGCCGTGAGCAGATTCAAGGCGTTAATAATCAGGATGCGATTTGACAAATAGAGAATAAACCAATGGGCCTATGAGACTCAGCCTATGCATGATTGTCAAAAATGAGCAGCATAACCTACCAAAATGTCTTGGTAGTGTTCAAGGCGTTGTTGATGAAATTATAGTTTTAGACACAGGTTCTAGCGATCGCACCCCGGAAATTGCCCAACAATTTGGTGCCCAAGTGTATTATTGGCAGTGGCGTAATGATTTTAGTCAAGCACGTAATGAAGCTTTAAAGTATGTTACTGGAGATTGGATTTTAGTTCTCGATGCTGATGAATCTCTTACTAGCGAGATTATTCCGCAGATCAAAGAAGCGATTACTCGGGAAGAATACATCTTAATTAACCTTGTCCGTCAAGAAATAGGCGCTTTACAATCTCCCTATTCTCTCGTATCTCGGTTATTTCGCAATCATGTAGATATTCGTTTTGACCGTCCTTATCATGCTTTAGTTGATGATAGCATAAGCGCAATTTTAGTTCAACAACCTGATTGGCAAATTGGTTATTTACCAGGAATAGCGATTCTACATACTGGTTATCAAAAGGCAGCAATCAAAGAGCAAAACAAACAAGCTAAAGCAGCAGCTGCGATGGCGGAGTTTGCGGCGCACAATCCTCATGACCCATATGTTTGTAGTAAGTTGGGTGCTTTGTATGTAGATATGGGAAACATTAATCAAGGTCTGGAGTTACTTAACAAGGGACTAAACTTGATACTTGGGGAAAACCATATTCCTCCCAGATATCATCGGCAGGGGAAGCCCACAGGTGTAGGCGATGTTCCACCTCAGACCCTCCCAGAAATAAATTATGACATTTTATATGAGTTATATTATCATTTAGGTATTACCCACGGGCATTTAAATAATCTATCTCAAGCTATTGATTGTTATCAAGCGGCTATTCAATTACCCATTTACCCTCTATTAAAATTAGGAGCGTATAACAATTTAGGTAACCTACTCAAAGAATCTGGCGACCTCCAAGGGGCCAGAGTTGCTTACCAAACAGCTATCAAGGTTGACCCTAATTTCATCCTCGGTTACTACAATTTAGGTATGGTACTCAAAGCTATGGGTTTGTTTGTAGATGCGATCGCCGCATATAACCAAGCAATTCAACTGAACCCTGACTATGCTGAAGCTTACCAAAATTTAGGCGTGGTACTACTCAAAGTAGGTAATTTTCATGCTAGTATTGCTGCCTTTACTCAAGCAATCACTTTGCACGAATTAGATAATCCTCAAGAAGCACAAAGATTACGCCAGGGGTTACGAGAGATGGGTTTGCTCCCAAACTAGTAGAGCTGTATACCGTCTAGACTAACATTCCGGAAAAGGACTTGTTATATGAGATTAATTTATTATTCTGTCGAGGTGGGAAAATTGTGCGAGATGATTTAGATGGTCTAGAGATTAGTCATAAAGAACTTAGACAATTTACTAATTTGCCCATAAATAATGAATTGAGACTGATCACTAATCCTCTGAGAAACTTATTCAGGTTGGTAGGAGAAAAAATTAGAGGTAGCGAAGGTACTACCGTCGCATTTATGGGATTTTCTAGTATAGTTTCCGCGTATTTATTATTTGATTTAAGTATTAAATTATTTGCTAATTGGGTGACTACACCTTCTTGGTTTTTATTAATGCTCATTTGTCTTTGGTTGTGTGGTGTAATTCAGATTGGGCTATATCTCATGTGGAAGAGAAAAAATAATTTTCTTAAAGCTAATATGACAAATTCACTGCAAGTTTTGCTCAATGATGTGGAGCGATTCAATACTGTGATTAAGGTCATCGATATCAACGATCAAATAGAAGCAGCTGGAAATTTAGAAGTAAGTATAAAAGAAAGACATAAAGTGATTGAAGCGTTAAAGTTAACTAGAAAAGATTTAGTTCGCGCTTTAAGGACAGAAAAGATTTTGCGAGAAAATAAGCACTTTATTCTGGGGAACTCAGAATTATTTGCCAACAATTTAGCCGCTTTAGCATCCATGGAAGTGACTCAGGAGGCGGCTGAACATAGTAAATTACTCAATGAAGCATTAGAAATAGCTTTAGACGTACAATATCAAATGAAAAAATTACAAGGACAGAGTTGAAATCAATAGTTAATATCAAAGAATACAAGCTGATCGCATAAGAAGATGAACTGGAAACAAATCAAAGGAAATTGGGTAATTATACCTCGCCGTCCTATAGGTATAATCCATTTCTTAGGCGGTGCATTTGTTGCTACCGCGCCACACTTAACTTACCGTTGGCTACTGGAAAATCTTGCCAGCAAGGGTTATGTTGTTATTGCTACACCTTTTGTGAATAATTTAGACCATAGCGCGATCGCCAAAACAGTATTAACACAATTTGAAATTACCCAAGAACGCCTGCGGGAGTCTGGAGAGCTACGCAATCTCTATCTACCTACCTATGGTGTAGGACACAGTATGGGTTGTAAACTCCACCTGCTCATTGGTAGTCTTTTTTCCGTAGAACGGGCAGGTAACATTTTAATCTCTTTTAACAATTTTGCTGCTCAAGCCGCCATCCCCTTGGTGGAACAGCTAAATTCTGCTATGGCGATCGAATTTAATCCCACACCATCACAAACTAATCAACTAATTCAGGAAAAATATCATATCCCGCGTAATCTACTGATAAAATTCAGCCACGATCAACTTGACCAATCAGGAACTTTAACCCAAATTCTCCAAGCACGCTTTCCCGAAATGACCACAGTCAAAAATTTACCTGGAAATCACACCACACCTTTAGGACAAGACATCAAATGGCAAATAGGGACATCCTTCACACCGTTGGATGCTTTAGGACAATGGTTTAAACAAGAAGTATATCGCGATCTCCAAAAGCTTTACGGTGCTATGGTCTTATGGTTGAATCCGCTATCATCGCCATAATTATTAATATATAGTTAATAACTTACCGACATCATCCCCAGCTGGCAATAGAGATTTAACCATCAATTATACACCCTGCACCATCATCTAATCAATTATTAACTATCGGCCATTTATCATGTTTCAAATACTAGTAATCGATGATGACATTTCCATCCAAACACTCCTCAAAAGGATGTTGGAAAAACAAGGTTATGAAGTAATTGTTACCAGTAATGGCACAGAAGGGATCGCCAGAGCATGTGCTTGTCCTCCAGCTTTAATTATTTGTGATTGGATCATGCCTGGTTTGAGTGGATTAGATGTATGTAAGCATATTAAAAAAGAATCTGATTTATCTACAACATTTTTTATTTTATTGACATCATTAGATTCAGTAGCAGATCGGGTTAAAGGATTAGATGCGGGTGCGGATGATTTTATCTCTAAACCGATTGAAGGAAATGAACTACAAGCCAGGGTAAGAGCAGGATTACGTTTACATCAATTAAGTCGAGATTTACAAACTCAAAAACTACTTTTAGAAACTGAATTATCGGAGGCTGCAGAATATGTCAAATCGCTATTACCGCCGCCAATTACTCAACCATTGAGGATTAATTCTCAATTTATTCCTTCCCGACAACTTGGCGGGGACTGTTTTGATTATTACTGGCTCGATCCTGATTACTTAGCTATCTACTTACTAGATACAGCTGGACATGGACTTAAAGCCACCCTTCCCTCTATTTCCGTGCTCAACCTACTGCGATCGCGCGCACTAAAAGGATTAAATTACTATAAACCCAGTCATGTTTTAGAGGCTTTAAATGATACGTTTCAAATGAATTATCAAAATGATAAATACTTCACTATTTGGTATGGTGTTTATAATCGGGTTGATCGTCAGTTAGTTTATGCTAGTGCAGGACATCCCCCAGCAATATTAATTACAGGAAGTTCCTCTAACACCTACAATACAAAGCTTTTAAAAACCCCTGGAATGCCAGTGGGGATGTTTCCTGAAGCCAAGTATATAGATCAATTATGCAGTGTAGAAATATCCAGTAGATTATACATTTTCAGTGACGGAGTTTATGAAATTACTCAACCAGATGGAACTCTTTGGAGTTTAGATGGGTTTATTCAACTACTATTAAGTCTGCAACACTCTGCTGATTATCAGCTTGAGCATATACTTGATTACCTGGTCAATTTAAACTCCAAAGAACCATTTGATGATGACTTGTCTATTTTAGAAGTCAAGTTTGATTGATTATTTTTTTTGCAGTAAACTTTGATTAAAAGCTGCTTGGCTAGGGAATATTTCAAAGACCTTATCCATCCCAGTCAATTCAAATAATATCCGCACTTGTTCATTAATTGAGCAAATAACCATCCTACTATGTACTTCTTTTAACATTTTAAACACTAGCACTAAAGCACCTAAGCCAGAACTGTCAATAAACGAAACATTTTCACAGTCAATGACTAAGATTTTTGTCTCGCTTTTAAGAGCTTCATCAACTTTTTCACGGAACTCCTGTGTGCTATTGGTATTTAAATTTCCGCTGAGTTTAACAACCTTTACTTGTTGAATCATCATGGTTTACTCTGATTGAAGTCAATGTTTTTTTGAAATTATTTAGTATATAACAATCATCATATAATACTTATTATATAAAATGTATGAATCATTAATTATGAGTTCTAAATTTCTCAGAAACTGCTTACCATTAACTTTTAGTTAATTTAATTGACTAATTTCATATGTTTCTGATTGGTATAAGGGAATAGTAATCACAAATTTAGCCCCTTGTCCTGGTTGGGAAATACATTCTAGTGACCCGCCATGACGTTGAGTAATTATTTGATAACTAATCGATAGACCCATTCCTGTTCCCTTACCAATAGGTTTAGTCGTAAAAAATGGATCAAATAGTCGCTGTTTAACATCTTCTGCAACACCTACTCCATTATCAATAATACTAATAGTAACTTGGTTGGATTCTAATAATTTAGTCTGAATACAAATCTGGGGATCATTCACCATCTCCCCCTTAAATATAGATTCTTCCATCGCATCAATAGCATTAGCCAAAATATTCATGAATACTTGATTTAGCTGTCCAGGGTAACATTCAACCAGAGGTAGATTGCTATACTCTTTGACTACTTCAATAGCGATCCGATGTGGTGTAACCTTCAATCGGTGTTCCAGAATCATGAGAGTACTATCAATACCCTCATGAATATCTACTACTTTCATATCAGCTTCATCCATCCGGGAAAAAGTTCGTAGAGAGATGACAATTTCTCGAATCCGGTCGGCACCTACTTCCATCGATTGCAGGAGTTTAGGTAAATCCTCAATGATAAAATCCAAATCAATTGCTTCTATTAATTCACTGATTTGAGGTGGGGGATTACCAAAGCACTCTTGATAGAGTTTCACAAGTTTAACTAAATCTTGAATATAATCATTAGCATAATTAAGGTTACCATAAATAAAGTTAACAGGATTGTTGATTTCGTGAGCAATGCCTGCTACTAATTGTCCTAAGCTAGACATTTTTTCACTTTGAATTACTTGCATTTGAGCCTGCTGAAGTTCCTGTAAGGCTTTCTCTAAATCTACAGCCTGTTTCTTTAATTGAGTTTCTGCTTTTTTGCGTTTAGAGATATTAATTGCCGTTCCTACCAACCGATAGATGTTCCCTTGACTATTTTTTAAAGGATTGATTGTAGTAATAAACCAATTTTTTTGATCATCTAACGTCAGCGATTCTTCATAGCTAGTAGACTTACCTGTTTTCAGAGATTTAAGGAATCGCTGGCGTACAGACGTTCCTTCTTCTGCGCCAAAGACTTGTTCAGGAGTTTTACCAATCACATCTGCACTCCTGATACTTAGCACTTTTTCTGAAGCTGAATTCCAAGCAGCATAAATAAGTTCGCCATTTTCCAAAACGTTGATCACAAATATTAAATGTTCTACACCTTCATAAATACTGCGTAAAAATTGTTCCTGCTCTCGCAGTTGGACTTCTGCCCGCTTGGATTCTGTAATATCAGTAATCGCAGAAACTAAACCAATATTTTTACCTGTAGCGTCTTTTAAGGGATAAGACCTGATGAACGTCTGCATTATCCGACCACCAAAGGATTTTTGTTCTACTTCCCCGATCCAAGACTGGCCAGAATTTGTCGCTTTCCATACTTCTTGCGCTATTTTTGGATCTGTAAAGGTGGTAGCAGTACCACCAAGGGTAATGAATTTCTCTACAGTTTCACATTCATACAAGTTACTGAATGCTGGATTCTGATAAATATGATTACCTGACCCATCCGCCATCGCAATAGCATCGCTGGAAGTATCTACAGCTTGTCGATAGAGCATTAGACTACGTTCCGCTAGCTTACGCTTTGTAATATCCAATACCATAGATGCTACGCCAATAACTTCCCCATTTTCCGCAATTAAAGGGCTGTTATACCACTCACAAAAAATTATCCGATTATCCTTGGTTAAGTTTTCTCTGATAGTGGGATTAACTACTTTATCTTTGAGAGTATTTGTGATTATTTCATCGGCATTATCTCTAGCAATATTGGGAACTAAAATACCAAAGCCATGACCCAGAATTTCGCTTTTACTATACCCAAAAATTCTTTCAGCTGATGGATTCCACTCCTGAATCTCAAATTTAGTATTCCATTCAATTACTGCTACAGGAGTTTGTCTAATTAAAAGTGCTAATCTTTGTTGAGAATTTCTCAGTTCTGATTCTGCTAGTTGTCGTTCCAGAATTTGAATCTGGAGAGATTTGTTGCTAGCTTGCAGTTCTCTTGTTCTTCCTTCTACACGCTTTTCCAACTCTTCATAAGCTTGCTGCAACTCTAATTCTCCCTGCTTACGTGTAGTTGCATCCATTACTAATCCATCCCAAATAATCGACCCATCTGCTTGTAATTCTGGGCGGGATACACATTGTACCCATTTGATTTTGCCATTATTTAAGATGATTCTTCCCTCCCATACCCAAGGTTCTAAGGTTCGAGCCGAAATAGCTATGGATTCTTCATAAGCATCCCGTTCATGTGGATGTACTAATAGCCTAATTAATTGCGCATCTGTTTGGATTTCTTCTGGTGTTAGCCCATAAATTTCATAGGCACCTGAGCTAACATAGGGGTAGGAAATTGAATTATCAGTATTCAGTTGAAATTGATATATCATTCCTGGGACGTTTTCTGACAATTTCTGGATTCTGGCTTCAGTTTTACGTAAATTCTCTTCTACACGTCTATATCTTAGAGTGTCACGAATAGTACCAATTATATATTTATTGTTAGCTGTATCTATAAATAAGGATTTTTGTGTGAACACATAATGCAATACACCCTCAGCATCAGTCAAATATTCTTCATTTTCAACCATATTGCTGGTTGTAAAGACCAATTCGTCTTTTTCCCAAAAGATATCAGCTTCGGATGAGGGGAAAAAATCATAGTCTGACTTCCCGATCAATTCTTGGCGATCGCGCCCTAGAAATTGACAAAAAGCATCGTTGATTAATATCCACTCATGCTGGCGATTTTTGACAAATATTGGGTCTGCAACTTTATTGATGATTTGATAGAGGAATTCAGTGGATAAATATCCTGTTTGGTAATTCAGTAGAACAGAATTACTAGCGAGTTCTGGTGGTTGATTAGGTGGATTGTCCTGTTCCATGTCCAAATTCCTATTTTGTCAATCTTGAACTTGCCGAGGTGTGATATTTTTTACTCTCCGATCTATCTAGCGTTTTAGCGCTAATAATTGCTCTAAAAATATTATATATAAGTCAGAGGGTAACTACTCTAGCCCGATAAAGTAACTTATTTCCTTTACGGTATCCAATATAACGTACCTTGACTCTTTCCCCCAACAATGGATTTCCCTCTAAGGCTTGATGCCATTGAGGGTCATAGGGAATCTCTGCACCAACTGCGGCAATTGCTTCCACTCCCCAAGCCTGCAAAAGTTTTTCTAAAGGTTTTTGGACTAAAGGGACTATGTTAATAGCCGCTTTTTGGGGGTCTTCTTTGGCACTTTGAGCTGCTGTTGGCCAGAATACAAGTAATGACTCCAAAATTTGCAAACTCGATTCCTGAAAATCTTGCTCTAATATCTCTGGCTGATTTTCTAATTGCTTTGATAGGCGATCGCATTCCATCTGCAAATCTGTAACTTTTTGTAATAGTTCTTTCCTATTTGGAGACTCTGAGATACAATTTGCCAATGCATCACTCGAAACGGCGAAATTAGCGATTAAATCAGTTAATGATAAATTTAAAACAGTAGCTAACTTTAGTAATACAAGCAGCCGCATTTGGTCTATTTTTCCGGAGCGCAGTCGCAAAATCTGCTGCGGTGAAACGCCAGATAAGCGACTTAAGGATTTAAAACTGACAATACCTGCTTTACCCATTAAATCTTGCAATTTTCTGGTCAGATCCGGATATCCCATACGCTGTTTAGATATAAATAAATGGAATATGAGAATTGAATAATTGATAATTCGCAATTGATGACGAATTATCAATTACAGATGATTCTCTTATTCTTCCAGTAAACTTCTCAACATCCAAGCTGTTTTTTCATGAACCTGTATCCGTTGAGTTAGTAAATCTGCACTGGGTTCGTCGTTGACTCTTTCTACCACTGGGAAGAGAGACCTAGCCGTCCTGATTACAGCTTCTTGTCCTTCTACAAGTAACTGAATCATTTCCTTAGCTTTAGGAACGCCTGGAGTTTCTGCGATGGAACTGAGTTTAGTGTATTCACTATAAGTTCCAGGTGCTGGATACCCAAGCGCTCTAATTCTCTCAGCAATTAAATCAACGGCTAGGGCTAACTCTGTATACTGTGTTTCAAACATCAAATGTAATGTCTGGAACATCGGACCTGTCACATTCCAGTGAAAATTATGTGTTTTTAGATACAGTGAATAGGTGTCAGCCAATAAGCGAGATAAGCCCTCGACTATTTCCCCTCTACTTGTTTCATCAATACCAATATTTAATTTTTTGATGCTGGTGGAAGATGTCATGATTATTTCTCCATAAAACTGCTAAAAAAGGCAGAAAAATTCTGATTTTAGGCTAAATGCATTTTTAGTACGCTAGGTGTAGCTTGGCGAATTCTAGCCAAGATGGTTTCCTTGCCTAAACGTTGACAAGCTTCGTAGCGATGACAACCAGAAAACCCATAATATTGCCCATCGACTTCTAAAACATCTATTGGTTCTTGTTGTCCAATAGCTGCTATCGATATCATTAAGGCTTGGACTTTTTCTGGATCAGTCTGGCGCGGTAGGGGACGCCGAATCAGATTCAATGCTATTTCTTGTACCCTGACCATAAAGTGTCTTACTCAGATATTTCTATATTAAACACCCTGAATAAATCATAGTTGTAATGACTCCGTTTTGCTAGTGTTTGACAAAAAAATGGTAAATGGGATGAAACAGCCGATGGACAAAATACACCTGAGGAACAAGCAATTGAAAAATTATACCCAAAGCAGCACTGAGTTACAGTGTAAAGCATCTATGAAAATGCGAGCCTGGGGTTCTTTCTCTATAACGATCATCGCTTTTGGTTTATTGGGTCTGACTTTTACATCACGTTTTACGGTTAGGAATGAGACCTTGTTAAAGGTAGGAATTATCCAGAGGTTTGGTCAGTTAAGCACAAGTAAGCTACAGATTGCGCCACTGCATGGCGATCGCTTAGAGCTAAAATTTTTCCTCAGTAAAAATATCCAGCAAACCTTGTTAACTAGCAAACCCGTACAAATAGAAACGGTGATAAAAAACTTACCTCAAATTCAACTCCGTGAGGTATTGATTTTAGGAAATTTTCGCACTTATGAAACTGCAGCAGATGACGCTCAGAAATGGAGATCGCAAGGGATAGAAGTAGAAATAGCCCAGCCAGAACGTTGGCAGGTTTGGGCGAAAAGAGAAGTTTACAGCACGCCTTTAATCAGACGGTTGCTGTTGCATAACATCGAAAATTCAGGTTATAGGGAAGCTTATTTAGATACTAAAATATGGCGACAAGCACCCCAATTGAGTTGGATAGTGAATGGTAACCGCCACAATAATAACTATCTAGAAATCAGTGATAGCAGAAATTTAGTCCGGGTAAATCAGAGCGAAAACCCAAATAATGCCAGGACTTACGCCGGGCGAATGAAATTGCAACCCAATGCCTATGGTACTTATACTCTAATTAATGAGGTTCCTTTAGAAACATACGTGCGAGGAGTTTTGCCTTATGAAATAGGTACAGATACACCAAAGGCTGCTCTGGAAGCTCAGGCAATCATTGCCCGCACCTATGCACTACGCAATTTACGTAGGTTTGCCATTGATAATTACCAGTTATGTGCTGATACCCATTGCCAAGTTTATTATGGTTTAAATGGAGTAGCTAGTAATACAGATCAAGCGAGCGCATCGACAAAAGGGATGGTACTCACTTATAACCAAGAATTAGTTGATGCTTTATATTCTTCCACAACAGGAGGAGTGACAGCAGCCTTCAGTGACATTTGGAATGGCGCAGACCGTCCTTATTTAAGACCAATAGTTGATACAACCACAAATACTTGGAATTTATCGGCGAGAAATTTAGCTGACGCCCACAATTTCCAGCAATTTATCGATCTACAACAAGGTTTTAATGAAAGTGGTGGGAATTTTTTTCGTTGGCGCAAGGAGAGTAGTATCCAGGACATAACTAAAGACCTGCAGAAATTCTTGGAAGTTAAAAAAAGTCCTGATGCCAAATTCAAAACTGTTGAGAAGTTATCTATAGTTAAACGTAGCTCTAGCGGACGTATTTTAGAATTAGCTATCAAAACTGATACTGGTTTTTTAATCTTGCATAAAGATGAAATTCGCAGTGCTTTCGCTGCACCTGTAAGTACACTTTTTTATCTTCAACCTCTCAATAGAGGCCAATCTCACGTCTGGGGATACGCCTTTATTGGTGGCGGATTTGGACATGGAGTTGGATTGAGTCAAATTGGTGCTCAAAGTTTAGCCAGACTGGGTTGGTCAAGTAGCCAAATTCTCCAGTTCTATTATCCAGGAACGCGCATTCAGAAGCTCAGTCAGGAAATTAAGTTTTTTTCCGGTGATTAAGAGGGGAAGTAACCGGAGTTTGTCTGTTTTACAGAGAAAGGGAATAGGGAACGGGCAACAGGGAACAGGACACCTTCTATTCCCTGTTCCCTCTGAACTAGCTTTTAGTAAAGTTCTTCTTCTTTATGGGTTTCGATGACAACATCGCTTGTAGGATAAGCAACACAAGTTAGTACGTATCCAGATTTAATTTGGTCATCATCTAAGAAAGACTGGTCAGATTGATCGATAGTACCAGAAATTAATTTGCCAGCACAGGTAGAACAAGCACCAGCCCGACAAGAATATGGCAAGTCCAAACCAGCATCTTCAGCAGCATCTAAAATATATTCATCTTCTGGAACTTCTATCGTCTGGTCAAGACCTTCTGCTTCGTTCTTAAGTCTAACTTTGTAGGTTGCCATGTGTTTAATTCCTCTGTTAAAAAGTGTTAACGTTTGTATCAGAATCCAAACTTATGGTTATTCCGCTAAGATTAACCGCCAGTTTAATTTTGTTTCAATTCTGATACTACGGGAAAAGTTAAAGTTTATAACTGAAAAATCTTCCCCGATTAGTAATGAGATTTAGTTAATTTTTAACAATAAGTTTTCTTTATATTAAGCCCTGCTTTTTCTCTTGCCGCTCCCTTGATACTCATCCCCAAGTTAGAGGAGGTTCCAGACGCCTTGATTTTTTTCAGTCAATTCTGAATTCAAAAATCATTCTTCAGGTATATAAAAATCTAGATGAATCCTGGTTATAATATGGCTAATAATGGGAGTGTGACTAAAAATAATTATTAATAGTCACACTTCTATTATTAAGGATATCAGAGAAAAATGGGGTTTTTATCCTCCTTACGAGAGAAATTTACGCCATTTCAAATCTAAAAAGCCTAATTCTTGAGATAGATTAGGGTTTCTATTTTTACACCTAGCGTTTAGTAAAGTTCTTCTTCCGTATGTGTGGTAATTGTTACATCTGAAGTAGGATAAGCAACACAAGTGAGTACATATCCAGATTGAATTTGGTCGTCATCTAAAAAAGATTGGTCAGATTGATCGACAGTACCAGCAGTTATTTTGCCAGCACAGGTAGAACAAGCCCCAGCCCGACAAGAATATGGCAAGTCTAAACCTTGACCTTCAGCTGCGTCTAGAATATATTCATCCTCTTGAACTTCTATGGTAGTGTCCAACCCTTCCGCTGTGTTGACTAGTCTAACTTTGTAGCTTGCCATGTGTTTAATTCCTCTGTTTGAGAACTTGCTAAGGTTTCTATTCTGGTTACAACTAACGATTATTTCTGTAAGCATAACCGCCAGCTTAATTTTGTTTCAATTCTGATATTACGGGAAAATTTAAAGCTTATGACTGAAGACCTCACCCGATTAGTAATGAGATTTAGTTAATTTTTAATTATAAGTTATCTTTATATAAAAACCCTGATTTCTCTTCCCTCTCTCCTTTGAGAAATCTGACCAAGTTGGAGATTGGCAGCTATAGACAGAGAAAACTCGGCGACTTGATGGTGGAGCTGCATGTCTATTTCTTCAATAGTCATACTAAATACTATAATAAACTGAGGGCGGAGCCGCTCCGCCGACGGTTAAAATCTTAAAGGGAAAATTTGAGTCTGAATCATGTATAACCAAGGAGCACCTTTGAGCCAGGCAAAAGTGCGGGTAGGTTTAGTTGGGACTGGATATGCAGCCAAGCTAAGAGCGGAAGCAATGCTTGGGTCAGAGCGTGCTACTTTAGTAGCAATAGCTGGCCATACGCCTGAAAATACAGCAGCTTTTGCCCAAAAATATCACAGCTTGGCCATGAATTCTTGGCAGGAATTAATAGGGCGAGAAGATTTAGATTTAGTTATTATCTGTACAGTTAATCAGGATCATGGTATAATAGCTCATAATGCTCTTACTAATGGTAAGCATGTAGTTGTAGAATATCCATTAGCCATAGATTTAGATATAGCTGAACAGCTAATCGTCTTATCTAAAGCAGAAAATAAACTCCTACATGTTGAACATATAGAACTTTTAGGTGGTTGGCACCAAACGTTAAAAGAAAATTTAACTCAACTTGGGGATTTATTTTACGTTCGGTATAGTACCGTAAATCCACAACATCCTGCTCCTCGTAAATGGACTTATCAACCTCGACTATTTGGATTCCCTCTTATTGCTGCTTTATCTAGACTGAACCGACTCATAGATTTGTTTGGTCGAGTTCTCACAGTTAACTGTCACCAGCGATATTGGCAGGAAGAACCGGATTACTACACAACTTGTTTCTGTACAACCCAAATTCGATTTACTAGTGGATTGCTAGCAGAAATGGTTTATGGCAAGGGTGAAGCACTGTGGGTAGCGGAAAGAAAATTTGAAGTCCAAGGCGAAAAAGGCGGCTTAATTTTAGATGGGGACACAGGGAGATTAATCAAAGGTAGCCAAACACATTTACTCGAAGTGGGTACTCGTCGGGGGTTATTTACCCAAGATACAAATATGGTGTTAGACTATCTTTTTTATGGTACACCCTTATATATTAATCCAGAGGAAAGTTTATATACTCTGAAAGTTGCCCATGCTGCGCAAAAATCTGCAAATACAGGATTAACAATATTTTTGACAGACCTTTAGCTAAAGTTGTGATGAGAATAGAGCAGATAGTTATTTTGTCCCCCAGAGAAATCGAAAAAATGCGGCGAGCTGGAAGGCTAGCAGCCAAACTTTTACAACATCTCGAACCTTTGGTCAAACCAGGTGTGAGTACTCTACAACTAAATGATGAAGCAGAACGTTGGACATTAGCCCACGGAGCAAAAAGTGCGCCTTTGAACTACAGACGTTTTCCGAAATCGATCTGTACTAGTGTGAATGAAGTGATTTGTCATGGAATACCAAATGCTAAACAAATTCTCCAGGTCGGTGACATTATTAATATAGACGTAACGCCAATCCTTGATGGTTATCATGGTGATACTTCTAAAACGTTTATTGTAGGTAATGCGACCCCGAAAGCACAGAAATTAGTAGAAGTGACAGAAGAATGTCTCCGGCTAGGAATCCAGTCCGTAAAACCAGGAGCCAAAATTGGAGATATTGGCGCAGCTATTCAAGAATACGCCGAGTCTAATGGCTTTTCTGTGGTACGGGATTTTGTCGGTCATGGTATTAGTACTATTTTTCATACCGCCCCAGATATTCCTCATTATGGGACTAGAGGGACTGGGAAAAAACTCAGACCAGGTATGGTATTTACTATTGAACCAATGATTAATGAGGGTACTTGGGAAGTAGAAATGTTGGATGATGGTTGGACTGCTGTGACTCGCGATCGCAAACTTTCAGCCCAATTTGAACACACATTAGCAGTCACAGAGGATGGCGTAGAGATTCTGACTCTATTAGGAGATTAATCTTTACCGTCGCAGCAGATTGGGAATACCTTCACAACCTCCAGGAATTGTACTTCTGGTTTTTTCTCCACCCCAAGCACAACAGTAACAACGAGTCGCTGTGGACATTCTCTGAGAATTGGAGAAAATGGCATTTTCTACAACTGCACCTGTAAAAGCACCTGTTTCATAATCTGGTGCTTTAGTACGGCTGCGGGGTGATGCTGTTTCTAACGAACCGTAAAATAGACGCACTCCATTTAAATCTGTATTACTGAGATTAGCCCCATATAAAATTGTGCGGGAGAAATTAGCCTTGACCAAGTCGCAATTACTCAAGTTAGCATGAACAAGATTAGCTTCACTCAGGTCAGTCCAACGCAAGTCGGTTTGGGAAAGGTCTGCTGTTGCTAGCATGACCCCCAAATCAATCACCCGCACACCTTCTAACTGGTCTTCAGCATAACCACCACTACCATCGAGAATGGCTCTACCCAAACGGCGATCGCGTTTCAGAGGTGTGAGCAATTTAGCCCGAGATAGAAAGCGGAGAATTTTAGCTTTTCCACTCGCATTTACACTGCTAAAAATTGCGGCGGTTCGTCCTTCAGCGATCGCCCTTTCTTGAGGCCAGTCTTCTAAAAATCCTTCATCATCCAAGACTAAATCAGAAATCCCTTGGAAATAAGAATCTATAGTTTGTTGCTGGGTAATAATATTTTGTTGTTCTGTCAGCTGGTTTTGTTGAATGGTTAAATCTTTGGAAATCACATATTGTCGCCAAGCCACATATACAGCAATGATCGCAATAAAAATTTGTCCTAAAGCTCCAAACAATTCAGCTAAAGTTCCAAAAGCATCCCAGTTGATTTTAGGAGCCAAAGATATAAAGTAATAACCAATACCTGTAAATCTCAATAAGCCAATAATAGATACTAATAATCCTATTAAAGCAACAATTCGCTTAATTTCTGTTCCAGAAAACCATTTTTGGATTAGAGATTGTATCCAAGGTAAAAGCGCCATCAAAGATAGCGTCAAAGTTACCAAAGTAGCCAAAATCCCCATTAGCCAATTATTGATTACCAAACCTAGTAAGGTCATGGATATCGCACAAGTAATCAATAGCAAAGTTTTGGGCTGAACTAATTCTTGATCGTAAATATATTCGTTTAGAGTAGATGAAATTTTGGGGATAAAGTTTTTTTGAACATGTTGTAAAGAATTAATTACAGTTATATCTGAGGCTGATTCGTTCTCACTCAGATGTGGGTCGAAGTTTTTTAGCTGTAAGTCTGTATCTAGTCCAGGTTCTGAAATTAATGGTTCAGAGGACGCGGGGGAATGAGATTCAATCATCATGCTCAATCTATATGTTTTTCTCCAGGATGGAAATTCAACCAGAGGTGGAGCGATCCAAAGCTCTGCTTATTCACCAATCGTACAGAAATCATTCTGACCGGAGGTGGCGCTTGCAATAAAAAAAGCGCAAAATTATGTCTTAGGAATGATGAAAGTTGAAAAATGCGTCCTTATTCTAGATAATAGAAGTGCGTCTATTCATAATTATTTTTAGTCACACTCCCATTATTAAGAATATCATAGCAAAAATCAAGACCAATTTTCCCTATCTCTGAGGAATGAGATTTTTTGAATTGAGAATTTAAGAATTATTTCGTTCGTGGGCATTCCCTACACACATATTATGGTTGAATTTTATACTGGTATGTGTTATGACTCACTGCTAATATTATGTAACATAAGCTATTGAGTCAATTCTAGTCAAAATCGGCATAATCTTTCAGAAAAGTGGAAAAGTAAGGATTGATAAAAATTCCTCTACATCTGATACCATTTATTCTATCTAAATGAGTTTTAGTATCAGATAGTTTATGTATGTACAGCATGATTGCTTGGCGCTGCTTGGTTACTTCTGGCTTGATTAGTTTAATTGCAGTAGGATGTAGCAATTCGCAAAATTCATCTGCAGAAAACGCCCAACAAATTTTACAAGAAAATAATGTCAGCCAATTGTTGACTGAAGAAGAGGTTCACCAAAAAGCAGAAAATTTATTGCATCAAGGGAATAGCTTTTTAGATACTAAACACTATCAAGATGCTCTAACAGCTTATGATCGGGCGATCGCCATCAGAGCCGATAGTGCAGAACTATGGACGAATAGAGGTAATGCTTTAACAGGATTACAGCGATATGAGGAAGCATTGAAATCTTATAAAAAGGCGATCGCTATCCAACCGAATAAAGATGAAGCTTGGTTTGACCAAGGAAATGCTCTCAGTGCGATGAATCGTTACCAGGATGCAGTTAAGGCTTATGATGAAGCAATCGCAATTAAGTCTGATAAAAAAGAAGCTTGGATTAATCGAGGTATCGCCCTAACGAAACTACAGCATTACAAAGAAGCTCTTGCATCTTACAATCAAGCATTAAGTATTAATCAAAACTTAGATCAAGCTTATTATAACAAAGCCTGCAACTATGCTCTACAAGATAACGTAGAATTAACAATTGAAAATCTCCAAAGAGCTATACAACTAGTTCCTGATAAATACCGTCAACTAGCTGGAAATGACCCAGATTTTGATAAAGTGCGGAGTAATCTGAGGTTTCAACAACTCATTAAGTAAGACGAAAAATGTGGTTTCGTCAAAATTAAATATTTATCCTCCCGCCAAGTCATGTCAGGTAAATATCAGGATTGTTGGCTGATGGCAATAGAAGGCAAGAAATCTTAACTTATAATAAAGAGATATAAAGTAAAATGCTTTGCGGGGATTTACCCGCTCATAATTAGAAAAATGGCTCAAACAAATACAAAAATTTGTATATTAGGCGGAGGCTTTGGTGGTCTCTACACAGCATTACGGTTAAGCCAGTTACCTTGGACATCTAGCGCAAAACCGGAAATAACTCTTGTCGATCAAAGCGATCGCTTTCTATTTTCTCCCCTACTTTATGAATTGCTGACTGGCGAACTGCAAACATGGGAAATCGCCCCACCTTTTGTAGAACTGCTCAAAGGTACAGATATTCGGTTTGAGCAAGGAATTGTCTCAAAAATTTCTCTAGACGCACAATCGGTAAAGTTGGAAAATGGGTCAGATATTTCCTACGACCGACTGGTACTGGCTTTAGGAGGTGAAACCCCCTTAGATCTAGTCCCTGGAGCAGCCAAACACGCCTATGGTTTTAGAACAATTGCTGATGCTTATCATCTAGAAGAACGTTTGCGAGTTTTGACGCAAGCAGATATAGATAAAATCCGCATTGCTATCATTGGTGGTGGTTACAGCGGTGTGGAAATAGCTTGTAAACTAGCAGATAGAATTGGTGAAAGAGGTCGTTTTCGCCTGATAGAACTGAGCGATCAAATTCTACGTACCTCTCCAGAATTTAATCGACAAGCTGCAAAAAAAGCTTTAGATGATAGAGGTGTGTTTATAGATTTAGAAACGAAAGTAGAATCAGTTACTGAAGGTAGTATCTCCCTAGATTATAAAAATCAAGTAGATACCATTCCAGTAGATTTGGTAATTTGGACAGTAGGGACAAGAATTGCGCCTTTAGTTAAAAATCTTCCCTGTAAGCAAAACCAACGTGGTCAGATCACCATAACATCTAAACTACAAGTTATTGACCATCCAGAAATTTTTGCTTTAGGAGATTTGGCTGATTGTCAAGATGCTGATGGACAGCAGGTTCCGTCCACAGCCCAAGTAGCATTTCAACAAGCCGATTATGCTGCTTGGAATATATGGGCTAGTTTAACAAATCGTCCTTTGTTGTCTTTCCGCTATCAACAGCTAGGAGAGATGATGACATTAGGGATAGATAACGCCACCTTTACTGGTTTAGGATTGAAATTAGATGGTTCTTTAGCCAATCTTATCCGCCGTTTAGCTTATTTATATCGATTACCAACTTTAGACCATCAGTTGAAAGTCGGTTTCAATTGGTTATCCCGCCCCTTAATTGACTTCCTCTCCAACTAAACCCTACACCCTATACCCTACACCCGATTAATCATGCTTGAATTTCTCAATCCCCTACTTGGTCGCCATCCCGAACTTGTGAAAGCTAATGTAGAGATATATACATGGCAAACTTGCCCTTATTGTATTCGTGCTAAAATGCTACTATGGTGGAAAGGCGTGAGATTCAGTGAATACAAGATCGATGGTGATGAAGTATCTAGAACAAAAATGGCAGAACGGGCGAATGGTCGTCGCAGCGTTCCGCAAATTTTCATCAATAATCAGCATATTGGTGGTTGTGATGATATTTATCAACTAGATCGTCAAGGTCAACTTGACCGACTAATTCAGAATGTTGCTTGAATCTCCAGAATATCTCAACCATTTAAAATGGATGAATCGAGCTTGGGAACTAGCAGAAGCAGCAGGTATGGCTGGTGAAGTCCCTGTTGGTGCTGTGATTATTGATGCAGATGGTAAATTAATCGCTGCAGGTGAAAATAGAAAAGAACGCGATCAAGACCCCACAGCTCATGCAGAAATTATCGCCATCAGAGCTGCTGCAAAAATTCAGCAAACTTGGCGATTGGATGAATGTACTCTTTATATCACTTTAGAACCTTGTCCCATGTGTGCAGGAGCGATTGTTCATTCCCGCATGAGTTTAGTTGTCTATGGAGTAGATGATCCAAAAACTGGTGCTATTCGGACTGTGATTAATATCCCTGATAGTCCTGCTTCCAATCATCACCTAAAAGTGATTGGAGGTATTTTAGAGTCATCTTGTCGAAAACAATTACAGAACTGGTTTGCGACGAGACGAAGGGAGAAAACTTAACAGCCAGAGCTAAAACTGTCCAGTCAGTCAGACACAAAATACCCAAGAGAATCTACGGTGTAACTAGTCAAACCTTTGCTGTCTTCTACCAGGTAACTAGCAGCTACCGTTATGATCAAATTTCACCCTGCTTCTACTGATACAACTCCTACTATTGAAACCAGGTCCACATATCTACCAGTAAATTCTCAACTGGCTGATAGTAACTCACATTTTTCTCCTTGGTTAATCTCCTGCGCCTATTTTTTTGGGCGTTATTTGGTTCTTCCTTTATATTTTGGCTCAATTAAAATTCTGGGACAGGAAAATATTCCTCCAACTGGTCCTGTAATTTTGGCTCCAACTCACCGATCTCGCTGGGATTCTCTAATTCTTGCTTATGCTGTAGGTCGTCCAGTCACAGATCGAGATATACGCTTTATGGTGACAAGTAGTGAATGTCGTGGTGTACAAGGCTGGTTTATCCGCCGCATGGGAGGATTCCCTGTGAATACTCATCGCCCAGCGATCGCTACTCTGCGTCACGCGATCGAATTAATGCAAGCTGGAGAGATATTAGTCATCTATCCAGAGGGAGGGATTCATCGAGATGGAAAAGTTCATCCCTTAAAATCAGGAATTGCCCGTTTAGCCTTGTTAGCAGAATCGAGTCAACGCAATTTAGGTATAAAAATTCTCCCTATTGGGATTAATTACGATCAACCTTACCCTCAATGGGGCGTAAAGGTGTGCATTGAGATTGGCCAGCCTATTGTAGTTGTAGACTACAATAGTGGTAACTTGAAAAGCGACGCTAAGAATCTAACGGCAGATTTAACCAGTAGTTTGCGCAAAATTAATACCCAATCACTAATACCCAATCACTAATACCCAACTATTGAGTTGACCAGTATCTTGTGGTGAATAGTCAATTACATGCAATTGCCAACTTCCAGTTGCTGGAAGTGAGATTAATTGCTTGAGTGAGGGATGCGATCGCACGTTGTAGGTTGTCTGGAGAATTTTATTGCGTCCCAAAGTCCGACTCTGCAAAAGTACCTGCTTAGTATTGGGAGCAATTAAATAAACTTCTATGTCACCCAAAAAGTCATGAGCTATATTCACCATAACTTGGATATCTTGAATCGTTATATCTAGAGAAATAGCAATTTCGCTCTTGATTCCCGCTAAGTCATTGTCAGGAATTAGGATAGTAGATCGATTCTCCGCCTGTAATTGTGAAGTGCTACCAGAGCCAGATGCAATATAGAACTCTTGAGCTGCTCGTACCGCCTTAGCTGCATTCACTTTACCAAAACCAAACCACTGGCTATGACCACTGCTATTATAAGCACCTTTATTCAAACCCAATTGAGGGTCTAAATTAGAGTCAACAATCTGATCGGCGGTATCCTGCAAAATAGCTTTAACTTGTTGAGCTGTCAAATGAGGATTGATGGATAAAACTAATGCTGCTACTCCTGCGACCAGAGGAGTAGCGCTGGAAGTACCACCAAATTTACTAGTGTAATTACCTGGGTCATAGCCAGCAGCCCCTACTTGGTCTGTAGTTAATATTCTCCGTCCAGCTAGATTAGTAGAAATCATTGGCTGTGTGTAAGCAAAACCCGTATCCTGAAACCACATTCCTGGGAGTCCATTATTACTAGGAGCGCAAATAGAGATGTTCGTTCCCCAATTACTATAAGCAGCCTTTTGATTCAAACTAGTGGAAGCGGAGACAGTAACTACATCTGGATGAATAGCAAAACCATTTAGCCAAGCTGTATTTCCGCTTAAAGTATTTTTTGGCCATCTTTGCTCATTTACAGTCCCATCAATGGGGCGATTAGCATTACCAGCAGCAAATGCAATCACACACCCTTTACCATTCCGCCCTTCAGTAGCAGCGTAAGTAATAGCAGCCCTTTGGCGTAAAGACAAAGGAAAATAAATCGCAGCGGCTCCCCAACTACAAGAAATAACACTTGTTCCTTTGTCAACTGCCCAATGGAATATTTCTTCAATGGATTCATCATCTAAAAACCCAGTAGTCCGAATTGGCATAAAAGCACAACCAGGCGCAACCCCAATAATTCCCACAGCGTTTTCTTCAGCTATTGCTAACCCCGCACAAGCGGTACCATGACTAGTTTCCTGCTCATGGGGAATAGGTAAAAAATTATTTTCTTTCAAGTCTCTAGGCGCAACTACTTTACCCACACCTTGAAAATCTGGATGATGCAAATCAAAAGAATCATCTGCTATGGCTACAACGATAGAACGAACACCGCGAGTTATATCCCATGCTGGTTCCACAGAAATATGAGAACCATATGCTAACTGATCGCCGCCTTGATGGTTGAGGTACCATTGTTCAGGATATAAAGGGTCCTTCGGCTGGTAATGTATCGCCTGTTCGATGAGAATGTTGGGTTCAGCAGCTAAAACTTCTGTAAGTACTTGCAGCTTGTTTGTAATTTTAAGTGGGTTTTCGCTTGCTTGTTTGCTGACTAAAAGGACAAATGTATTAGGTACTCCCAAAACCGCTTTGGCGTGAACTAAGTTCAATGTAGCGCTAATAGCATTTAATCTGGCGGTGTCTACCCAGGAAGCAAATTGAATCGTGATTTGGTCACTTAAATAAATATAAGTACCATAATGGTGTTTGAGCTGATAAGCATGACTCACAAAAGCCACATTTTCAGCGGCTCGTGCTTGTGACATAGAGGTTTCTAACTGGTCAGGATCAACCAGAAATAATTCTAGTTTTGCTCTAGGAATGGTACGCTGCCAGCTTCCCCATGCAGCGGGGAATTGCTCACCTATTTCCTTGTTGCCAATCAGACGCAAGGTGAAGCGATCCGCAACTTTTTCTAAAATCAATTCTTCACCACTACGTTGTAAAATCAGTCCCGATTTATTTGTAGGAGAGTCAGCGGGATTAGGACGATCGCTCATAGGAATATTAGCGCTACTCTATAACCAAAATTCGGGCAGGTTTTTCTTGCTGTTCCCTGTTCCCGAGCCGTGATGACAAAACACCTGTCTCATTCTACGCATATTATTAGGTAATTCTAAATTCATAGCTTGTTGAATGAACATCGAAGGAATGGGGATGTTAGGTGTGGCTTGTACTGTATACCTGAGTAAAGTACCATCAAGCCAATCTTGTAACTCTAGATTGGCATTAAAGTCTTCAAAAGTTCCTTTTTCCATCCGGAAATAAACTTGTTTTTCTGCTACTTCCATCACATTTAGGTGGACTTCTAATTGAGCAGTAAAAAATAAAAATGCTTTTTGTGCTTCTTGGTAGAGACGTTTAATATCCCCAATGGCCATCACTTCACTTTTGGTAATATCAGGGAAATATTGTACCCAACGAGGATAATCAGTAATTTGCTGCCATACATTGGAGCGTGCTAAAGGAAGATACATCCAAGCAGTTACAGAACCACCCCAAATATTATGCGATCGCGTTTGCACTAAAATTTCACCCTTGACCAGCAACTTCTGGTTGTCTTGATTCCAGGGGAGATATAAACCTTTAACTGTTGGGTCTGGGGTAAAAGACATAAGCATAGTGACTTATTAGTTGCTCTTTCCACTCAATTAAGCAAGGAGTTGAGTTTTCCTGAGATGATCTATAACTAGTTACAGTTGAAATCGCTAATTTTCTGAATATAATTAAAGAATATAACTGAATATAATTGGATTTCAATCCCTAATTACCGATTGAATTATTATTCCTCATAAAGTAAATGTAACATTTAAATAAGATATCTGAATAAAATTTCTGTTTTCAGCAGGAAAGTTGTTAAAAGGAAAATTTAATATGAGTCAATCTGCTTTAAATCGTAAACTAACCCAGATATGTACTACCCTTTTGGGTATATCAATCGCTATTTGGGTATTGAGAGGCTTGGAAATCCTAACTTTTATTCCTGGTGGCGTGATCTGGATCTTGTTTTTAGTAGCGATCGCTTTAGCAATCATCGCTTATATCCAGAAAACTTGGTGGCGGATATAAGTCCTATGAGGGTGTAGAGTAAGAACTTTGAATTTACAACCGTTACAAATTGTAGTTATTGGTGGTGGAGCAGCAGGCTTTTTTGGCGCGATCGCTAGTTATGCACATCAGACATTTATAGACCACATTGGCTGTTTTAACAACTGGTGGGAATTAACTTTGATGCTGGTTTAACCAATTGATTAAATCAGTAATTTGGGAAAAATCCAACAAAGCCGTTGCTAAATCATCTAACTGTTTAATTTTGAGATGTTTAATCTTATCCATCAACACTTCATCTATCTCACCAAATCTATGCTGAAGCTGACGGATAATTCCACGTCTCTCACCCAGGCGTTTACCCCGACGTTTACCCCGAAGTTCACCCCTGCGCTCACCCCTCTGTAAAATATCTTGGTAAATTACTGATTCTTGCATAATATCCTCCCTTAACAGTTGATAAATCAAGTCTTTCTCAAACCGCAACCCTGCTAAAATCTCTGTACAAGCTGTAATTTCCTTTTGAGTTTCTCTATCCTCAATTTTAGCAATGTTTTCAGCTACCCGCGATAATAAATCTTCAGGTGAATTTGTACGTGTTAATGGTGCTAAAGGTAATAATGCAGGATTATTCAGAAATAAGCTGGGATCTTGTTCCCACATCCTGATTACTCGGTAGCGGTGATTTGTGGTCTCGCTGACATATTCACTTGTAAATACCCTGTCATCATCTGTTTCACGGAGGAAGATGACTACTTGAATTATGGGAACCTGATGTAGTCGTGTTAACCTAACGTAATAATCTAACATCCTTAAAGGAATCGGTGGTTTAGACTCCGGTGTAGTCTGAAATTCCAGGTGGAGAATTTGGGTTTCTGTTTGCAAAAATGTGACAAAATCAGCTCGAATTGGTTCTATGCTCAATTCTGTTTTTAATACCGTGACGTTTCCTAGTTCTTGATTGAGCAACCAAGAAGCAAAATCTCTAGGATATTTTTCAGCTAGTAATTTACAAACATTGTCAAAGCTCATTTATTCACAATGATAAATACTAATTATAGCTGAAATTGAAATCTTGTCTTGAGAGTAAATAGAGACTTTGAATGTTCACAGCATAACATTTTAAGGAAGATTTAATACTTAAGCAGTTGTAAAAAAACTACATCATCATTTTCAGTAGTCGCCTGGGACTTCAATCCTACAGTCGGTTGTCAAGCTAGTATATATTTTCTAGAATAAGAATTCATTTTGGGTATTGAGAGGATTGGAAAGCCTAACTTTTATTCCTGGTGGCGTGATCTGGATCTTGTTTTTAGTAGCGATCGCTTTAGCAATAATCACTTATATCCAGAAAACTTGGTAGCGGATATAATTCCTATGAGGGTGTAGAGTAAGAACTTTGAATTTACAACCGTTACAAATTGTAGTTATTGGTGGTGGAGCAGCAGGCTTTTTTGGCGCGATCGCTAGTGCCGAAGTCAGCCCTCAGAACCATGTTACCTTGATTGAAGCCAGTCGTAGACCACTCGCGAAAGTACTAATTTCTGGCGGAGGTCGTTGTAATGTAACGCACGCTTGTTTTTCTATAGATGAATTAGTCCAAAATTATCCTAGAGGTGCTAAGGCTCTTAGAGGTGCGTTTAGTCGGTTCCAACCCCAAGATACCATAGATTGGTTTACGCGTCATGGAGTCAAGTTAAAAACTGAAGCCGATGGACGGATGTTTCCGGTTACGAATACAGCAGAAACGATTGTAGAATGTCTGATTAAGACTATGGCTACTACAGGGGTTAGATTGCAAATGGGTTCTCCTGTAATTTATGTAAAACCGCAGTCCCCAGCAGGATGGGAAATTGTCTGCAAATCTGGAGAGCAAATATATGGCGATCGCCTCTTATTAGCTACTGGTAGTAACCCATTAGGTTATAAAATCGCCCAGTCATTAGGTCATCGAGTAGAACCGCCAGTCCCTTCATTATTTACTTTTAATATTAAAGACCCTTCATTGAGAGCATTAGCAGGAATTAGTGTTGACGCTGTAAAATTGCGTCTATCTATGAATGGAAAATCCTCATTACAAGAACTTGGTCCATTATTAATTACCCATTGGGGTCTCAGCGGTCCATCTGTATTAAAACTCTCTGCTTGGGGTGCAAGAATACTGCATGAAAGTCACTATCAGGCCAAGTTATTGATTAATTGGTTACCTGAACTCCAGCCAGAACAAGTACGAGACAAATTACTAGCAGTAAAGCAGGAATGGGGGTACAAGGCGATCGGGTTACATAGAGGTGTGAACTTACCCCATCGCCTTTGGCAATATCTGATTCATCGGAGTGGGATTACGGATGAAGACCGTTGGGCGGGAATATCCCATAAAACTCTCAATCTTTTAGTCCAAGAACTGATTGGGGG
>Ga0116231_10003633_pt1 | contig 31904 bp, 23 predicted proteins | sample S1TSphgellanicum_2_FD_89695 | JGI IMG/M metagenome (GOLD analysis project Ga0116231, IMG submission 89695) | Host-associated microbial communities from peat moss isolated from Minnesota, USA - S1T2_Fd - Sphagnum magellanicum MG | ecosystem: Host-associated > Plants > Peat moss > Unclassified... | reverse complement strand
TTTTTTTTTGTGGGTTTTGTGGGGGGGGGGGGGGGGGGGGGTGATGGGTGTTGGATTTTTGGATTCTTGTTGTTCTCACTATGTTCTCATCAAGTTCCCAAAGGTTTTCACAAATATGTTCCCAATAGCATGCCAAACCTTCCACCATTACCTTACCCTAGTAGAGAAGCCTGTTGTTACCGGGATCGTCCAATAGCATCTCTCACATTACCCGACTCCATGCATTCGAATGTGGACGTGTTGTAGATTCCGTTTTTCAGGCTTTGGGAGTGCTAAGCCCCCCCCCAACCTCCTCTCAATCATGACTCAAGAAATTTTCCGGTCATGTTAAAAATTTATGACGGTAGCGATATGATTGAGGGAGACGAAAGGGCAACCCACCCACCCACGCCGCTCATGTGATTGCAAATTGCCACTACCGATGACTTACATCATTTTTTGTCGAAGGCCTTTTCTTGTACGTACAAATTGCATTGTGCCTAATGTAGAATGCAAGTTACGTCCTTATAATTAATAATTTTTTATATACCTATTTCAATTATTAAACCATTTATTAATATAAAAAATATTTATTTACCCCTAACTTGTCGGTATCTCTTTAAAATAGTTTTGGTAGGAATAAAAACATATCCGGGGACAAGGATTAAGGTACACAAATGGATACAAACAAAGCGAAATGTTGGCGGGCGGGTTCCATACCGACTTTTACATATAATGGACATTTATATTTGGTTTTTATATATATGTATATATATTCCGTAATATATTTATCTGACAATTTTCAAGGCTTTTTTTTCCCGAATATACTAGAAATTTTTTGTTTGATGTAATATGTGAAATAGGTGAAAAATATATAACTAATTGGCTGAAATTTTCACTAAGGCAAACATATCGGGAAACACTAACCTCTAAAAAAACACCCGACTTAACTCTCGTTAAAGCATTGGATCAAAATCTAATTAATATTGAAACGTATATTTATATGCCTGAAATTAATTATGTCAGGTCCCTTACGAGACACATATATTGGTCCAACGTTGGTATTGCCTGAGGTCATATCCGACTGGTAGTTTCTTCCCCCCCCCCCCCATCGGATACTCTCGTATTGTCAGTACCTCATAGAGGTACTTGACGGGCACCTTATATACCAATACAACACTGGTTTTGAATCTGCTTAACTTTGGATTCCTTAGTAAAATTATTGTTCCGGAAACTCCAAAAACAGCCATGAAATTGCATTAGAACAACACACTACGGTTTGGCTCTCAATCATTTGGGGTGAAGGGGGGGTGGGGGGGTGTGTGTGGAAGTTATGAATGGTATGGGGACGAGGGGGGCCCTCCCCACCCCTCATTCCGTCTCTGCAAGAGATTTTTGTTGGCATTTGGTGGCAGAAACAAATTATTAGCTGTCATTAGAAAAGTGTGTGTGCCACAGAGCCGGACTTGATGGGATTACTCTTTTGTCCGGATTACGGACAAAGGAAGGAAAGAAAGAAAGAAAACCGAGTCAAAAGAGTCGTGACAAACTTCGGTTTGCAACTCTTTTTCTTTTTATTTCCTCGCTTCTTTCTCGTTTCATAAAAGCAAAACAATCCTCCATCGGAACATGGGAACATGTACAATTCCATGGGAACATGGGAACATATAAAATTGGGGAGGCTTAAAAAGGGAGTTGTTCACCTTATGATGATATTTAGTTTTTTTTTTAAATTAGGATTTTAATCCAAATATAATTCCTTCAATATTGAGAATATCTCTCTACTACAAGTTTTGGTTGTGAAGTATCCCCAAAAAATTCAGGGTTGTAAATTAATTTCTTTAATAATAAAAAAGTTAGGTAAGATTTGCCATAATTTAGATCTTTTAATTTGATTTTTTTTACCAGAATTTGTTGTTTTTATTTTATAAGCCCCCATCCCAAAAAATCAACTTTTTTTTTTTTTGAGTTTTTAAGATTTTTAGATAATATGTGGGATATTTTTTAGATTCTAGATTTTAGATTTGAGAGGTGAGATGTGTGATATTTTAGATCTATATTTTGGATTTAAGCTCCCAAAAAATCAAGGGTTTTTTTTATAAAAGGTTTTAGATTTTCAGCTAAGATGGTGTAATATTATATTAGATCATTATTTTAGATTTCTTTGCTCAAAATATGTTGTGCTAATTGCAATTGCAAAAAAATCAAGAATTTTTAGATTTTCAAAGTAACATGATATTTTAGAAAAACATTTTGGATTTTTTTTGTTTGCCAAATTCAAAGTTTACAAAGAAGAAACCTAATATTATATATATAATAATAATAAATTTAAATGGAGTTGAAAATTTTCATTTCTCTTTTCTCCAATAATTAATTTTATTCAAAAAATGACTTATATTTCTTTGCAAATTGATTAAATCAAATCAAATCTCAAGATTTCTAAAAATAATTTGCTCCTGTAGGTAGTTGGATTTTTGTCTGGTCCCAAATTAAGTCGTGCTACACAGTGACTGACGAAAACAAATTCGCCAAATTGGCGAAATTTCGCCACAACGAAGAAGAAAAAAAATTCACATATGGCGAATTTGTTTTCAGTACCATAATATTCACTGGAATATATTCCCTTTTTTTTAAAAGCCAAAAAATAAGAAAAAAAAATTTCCAAAAAATCTTTCATGTATATACTACATATTTTCTCAAGCACATTAGGGTAGCCAGGATATAAAAGAATTAAAAAAAGAATTATACTTTCATAGCCGGTCTATAGCCAAAATTTTATAAATTGTCTTGTAGATGATCGCCAGTATGGCAAAATCACAAAATTGAGAAATAGCAAAACACTGTGGGTTTGTTTTTGGTTCTTTTTAGAATTAAAATTAAAATTATTATTATTATTATTATTTTGGCGTGGGCTACAAACCTAGAAAATAAATAAAATAAATAAATCGCAAATTTTCTTGGCGAATTAAATTCCCTATTTATTTTTTGGAGAAAATAATCGCCAAAAAGAACAGAAATTGCCAAAAAATTCCGAAAATCGCCATAATTTCCTAAAATATGAGAGGGTACTTATGACTTTTATACTTTATTATTTTCAATATCGCCAAATTTGGCTAAATATACTTATGGACTATTGCCACTTGAGCAACATCACAAAATTGAAAAAAAACAAAAAACAAAAAAAAAACACTTAATTATTTTTATTAATAATAATGTTAATATTAATACCCATGGAGATCTTTTGTTTTGTTTTGGTTTTTTTTTTATAATAAAAATTACTTGCATTTATTACTCTCTGAGTCGTCCTCCTCTTGCAACAAATGCCGCTCTAGAGAGAGCGAGAGTTTCTTTCCTCTTGTCGCGCAATGCGAAGCTCATCGACGCCGGCGGCAGCAGCAGCAAGCGCGGACGAAGAAGGAGGAGGAGGAGGAGAGAGACGAAGGGAGAGGCAAAAGAGCAAAGCAACAGTTGCGAAACAAGAAGAACAAAGAGAACAAGGAGAATACATACATGTGCGTAGCTTTTGCAATCATCAAATCATCCTGTAAAAACTATATTTGCATTGTCTCTCAATCGAAATTTTGTATCACTGGTACAAACTACAAAGAGCCAGAGATTTGTACGTTGACGCCGTAATCGTATACTGGAAAGCGCGTGAAACAGAAGAAAACACAGTAGTCAAGAAACAAAGAGAGAAAGACACAGGGAAATACAAAGAGATTTGAGAGACAGAGAGAGAGACAGAGAGAGGAGACGAGACAGAAGAGGGAGGAAGAAAACAAAGCTGTGGTGGAAGAGGAGGAAGGAGAAGGAGAGAGGGAAGTATGAGCATTGTTGAGTAGGGAGGGAGAAGATGAGAGGTGTTGCGGCGGGATGGCAGCTGTGAGGAGAACAACAGAGGAGGGGAGAATCATCACTACGGAGGAGAAGAGGAGGAAGAGCAGTGATAATTTGTCCCGGGGTTTCTTCTTCCGTAATGGCGACGTTCCTCCTCGAGGTGCTGTTGGCAATAATAACGATGGTGCTTTGATGATGAAGCTGCCTGTGGCATTAGAAGAAGAAGCGATGTCTGTTGTTGCTGCTGCTGACGCTTGCAGTAACAGCAGCAGCGGTTCCTCCTCTACCAAGGAAGAGCAGCTTCTTGTGGACCAACAGCAGGAGACGACGACGACGACGAGCGTGGACAAAGTCTCTCCCTCTTGGCAGCTCTCCATGAGGTAAGAAGAAAAAAGAGGTGGAAGAAAAAGATGTTTTCTTCCGAGCTCTTGATGAACAGTTCCTATTGCAACAACAACATTCTTGTGGATTCTTCTGCTTTTCTATCGGTGGTGCAGCAGTGATAGACACTGAATAGCAGTCTCACTCGTCTTTCTTTCTTTCTTTCTTTCTTGCTTGCTTGCTTGTCCATCAATGGACATAAAGAGCTAGTTTTTCCATGTGCAACAATGCCGATGGATTGCTGCTCCTTACAATGTACTCTTGTTTGTCTATTGTTCTTCTTGCACAAATTCCACTGCTACTACTGTATGGACAAACTGTTGGAAAACATTGTCCTTCTTGGTACTATGTCAGGAGATCCTTGTTCTTGAGAGAGAGAGAGAGAGAAGACCAATGCCTGGGTTTGCATTTGTACATAAGAGCCTCTTCACCAAACATAAGAAGATTTCCCTACTTGCCCTCTGTCTGATGGAATTGGACAGATAGGGACAATGTAAGCTGTGTAAGGATCAGCAGGCAATGACTTACTGGCTGCAGAGCATTGTGGTCTAAGATTCCTTGGTTTTTCGTTTTTTTTCTTGGTGACTGCAGGAAGTCCAGGACATTGTCTGAGCATGAGAAGGACAACAGCAGCTTGAGTGGGCACTTGGGTGTGCCAAGAGTACCACCAGTTGCAACATCATTGAGCCCCTTAACACCGTTGAGATGGAAGTCTTTCAGACAAGAAGATGTTGTTGACAAAGAGGCTGACAAGACCTATACACTCGGCAAGCAGGCACAGAAAGGAGGCAGGGATGTTGTGGTACTAACCAATGTGGATACTTATCTGCCTCAGGAAGTAGTCATCGAAGAAAATCTGCGACATGGTGTTGCAGTGGGTGGTGATCAAAGTGTTGAAAAGCAGCAGCCCAAAGCTAACGGCGGAACAATTGTGGCAAGAGCAGAGCAGCCCACCTTAGAGCAGAGTGGTGGTGCAGATGCTGCTGCTTCTGGACTTGAGAGGTGAGGATCAATTGCATCTCTGGGTTATGACATTGCATCAAGAGTCTTGTTCTGAAAAGTGGTTGGCAGCTCTGAGACAATTCTTTTTTGTGGTGCAGGCAAGATTTTGACTTTTGCCCAAACCTTTTATTTGCTCTCCCACCCCCCCTCTGATGCAAGGCTTATATAGCTGAAGCTAAACCTCCTTGTGCAGGAAGCCGTCAACAGGTGATGAAACATCTGTCACAACCATTGACTTTCTACGAGCAAGGCTGTTGGCTGAGCGAGCAGCTTCAAAGGCTGCTAAAGAGCATGTGCAACAACTTGCAAAGAAGGTAAGGTTCTCAATAGAAACTCATTGTAGAATTCTGTCAGCAGGAGCCTGTGTGTTTTACTGTTGTCATCTATGACCCAGTTTACTTCACTAAATCCTTCCAGCACAGGTGACTGAATTGGAGGGAAAATTGGAGGAGGAGATTCTTCTGCGGAATAAAGCTGAAGCAGCTAAGCAAGAAGCTCTTTTGAAGCTGAAAATGAAAAGTGAGGAAGCTCTCAGGACTGAGACCCCAACAGAAGTTCCAGATACTGAAGGAACCATGAATGTGGTTGCAAAGGAGACTCAAAGAGGAGCAGATGACCACAAAGACCTTGTAGAGCCTTCTGTTCCACACCAAGAGGAAGCAGACACAGCCAGGGTCTCCCACCTGATTCATGGGAAGCCTGTGCTGCAGACTGAGAATGGACATGAGAAGAAAGCAACGGCTATGACCAACTCAAAGTCAGTGCAATATACTTCTACCAGTAACATATCTGATGTGAGGTCTGATCCTTATATAGAATTGAAGCCATCACATCCTGTGACAAATTGGCAAGAAAGAAGGTAGAGCCACATAAGCAGCTCATGTGATAGACTTGTTCCCATCAATGTTGGCTTGTGTTTTCTAACTGACATTTGGCAATGGATCACACAGATCTGCACGGGAGGAACGGTTGCGTAATATGTGGCATCAGATCACACAGGAGATGACAGCCCTCGCTAAGGATGGAAGTCAAGAGGAGCTCCCAAATTGGATGGCACAATTACCTGCTGTCCTTCAAGGCATCATTCCAAAAACCATCAATACTACTGGCCTGAACCTGCAGAATGGTGGCAATGACAATTCAGATCCAGGCATGGACACACAAATCTCTGAAGTTGGCACAGAGCATGATCGAAGAATCACCAAGAACCACAATGAACAGTCTTCAGGGGCCACACAAGAGAGGCCTTCATTGCCGTCAACTGCTAAAGCTTTGCAGCAGGAGGCTGGAGGTGATCTCATGGTGGAGGCTAATGGTAGCAGAATGCAAATAAAAGGTAACTAGATGTAACACACAGGTTAAGTTCCATCTCTGCAGTTGAAGCGCAGGTTGTGTTTAAATGTATGAAGGGTTTCTGATGTCGCTATTTCAACATGCAGTACATGAAGAATGCAGTCAAGTGTTGGGTGGAGATTTACAGTTGAAGAATCCAGCAAAGACAGACTTTGAGCCCAAGAATGTGGCAGAGCTGATAGAGCGTTATGAGGCTCAGGAGAGTGTGCAGCGACAATGGGAGCAGAATTACTACACTCAGCAGAAGCTAGACCGGCAGAAGGTACCTTCAGTGTCTCTGTTTCCTATCTGCATTTTGACCTGAACACAAAGTTCCCAACTCCAGCTTTTCATGCCACATATTTCATCTTTTCACCAAGCTGTCCTTTTTTCCCCTGACAGGTTGGTAACAGCAAGAAGATCAGAAAGGAAGGGCATTCAAGTCATACAAGTAACAAGGCTGAAAGCCCATTTTCTGGCCCACAGAAAAATTCTCAGCAAGGAATTTTGACAGAGACAACAGAAGATGCACCACATGCTGCACCCTTGCATGATGACCTAATACATAATCACAATGCTGTGAATTCGCCAATCAGTTCTGGAAATGGGAAAGTGAACTTGCAGGCTCCTCATATCAATACATTGCAGGCAGTCTCAGACTCTCCTCATTCTGTTAAATTGGAGAGGGTGGACACACCTGTATCAGGAAACAGACACCTTAAGGCTACAGGTGGAGCAGAGGAAGCAATTCCAGGGCAGCAAGAGTCAGGACTGGAGCGGTCAATAGACCCTAGTGTAATAATCTCATCTACTAGGTTTGCCAGATCAGAAGGCCATGGCAGTTCAGGTAGGCAGCTGGAGAAAGAGCCAGATGACTTGAACTATTCACAGGCTACTTCTTATGAGAGGAGATTTCATGAGGATGTTGTATCTTACAGTGGAAGAGAACCCCCAGATGTGGAGGAGGTGCACAATCCTCAATGGGCTTATTCTCCAGTTAGACTTTCAGAAGATGCTCGCCGAAGCAGTTTTTCAGATTACAAGAGTATATCATCAATGTTGGACACTTCTATTGAAGGACAAGGCAATGGTCAGCTTCAGGTGCACAAGGAGAGTAGGCTGTCCTTCTCACATGCTAGCTCTAATGGAGGCCATTTGAGGGCTGATCATTCCTCTGGTTACTTGAGGGACAGTGAAAGGGGAAGGGAGATGTATCGCAGGCGAAGAGAAGGCATATCCAGAGACACCATACCAGAGGGAGTCAATGGAAGCAACTGGAGACCACAAGCAGATAGTATTGTCTGGCAAGGTGATGAAGACTTGCAGTACAGAGAGAAGCAAAAATTCAGTGAAATGGGATTTCCACACAAACCAGACATTGAAAGCAATGGACAGGTTAGACCCTTTTATTCCAAGATCAGGCCTTGGGCCTCTAGTCAGGTAATTGTGAAGTAGTTAAGAAGTACATGCACTTGTATCTGCATTTTTTCATTCCACTTTTTGCATCCTCACACAAGGTATGCTGCATTGGGTAATCCAGAGATCAGGGTACCCTCAGCACTTGCAGGCAGAAGATAATGGAGGTTTGCCAGATGCTACAGTTCCCCCAAGGAGCAACCCACCTCTTAGCACTGGCCACCTTGGCTGGGACAGTCCAAAGAAGGTTGCTCATAAATCTCAGGCATCGGTGGGTCAAGCAAGTAACAAGGCAAATGACGTTTTGCGAGCATTGCAGATAGCCAAGCTCAACATTCAAGGCTCTGGTGTAAAAAAGGCCATTGTCGCAAGTCCCTATACCACACTGAATGGACACAGGTGAGAGTGACTTTGTGCAAATGAGTCATACGTGCATTATTGCCCCAGTACAATCACCTGGACAATTGCAGATCAGGGTTTGGACGACTTGCTCGGTACAAATCTGTGCAAACTTTCTAAGAACCAATTGTGCATATCCAGTGTGACTATTATTTTCACCCTGGACTGCTGGAGCATGTGACCAGCATGAAAAAACTCCAGACCTTTTAGCCTGATTGAAACTGTTCATCGGTGTGCAGCTACACAGGAGGAGCCCTTGTTTCAAGTAAAGGATATGGCGGTGATGGTGCTGGACAGTACTTAGGGTCACTAACAGATGCAGAATCACAGCACAGGTTTATGAAACCACATGTTGGGGTACATGGGTCTCCGATAGTCAGCTTGCCAAGTTCTGCCAGTAGCTCAGTGTATAACAGTCCAGGTGCAGATATTGTGAACAGGGACACAAGGAACACAGAAAATACAAGGACAGACAGCACAACTCCTGTCATAAATGGACACAGCAGCTTTGTTGACAAGATGACTATAGGGCAGGGCATTCAGTTTTTCTTTCCTTAAATTCTGGAGCTCTCCAAAAGAGATATGATTCTTCCCTTTCAGGAGTGTTTCTGACACATTGTGGAACCTGCCATGACAAGGAATGCAGAGAAGTTTACTTGAGGCATCATTGATTCTTGGTCATTCTGAGATGCTATGAGAGGCTGAGGCAGTGTAAAACTTTTCTCAGCTTGTCAGACAATGATTGTGCAACCATGTATTTTGTTCTTCTGACATATTTCCTTACTCCTTGCAGATAACAACAGTTCTACTCTTTTGTATCACGACTGACCTGCAGGTGAGAGGGGACACAAGTGGTGCTGAATTGTTGCAGCTTTTGCTTCAGAAGATGCAAGAAGTGATACCTTCTGTCAGCATTCCAAGTGGAATTGGATGTAAGAAGTTTGCTGTGTCCAATGTGGAATCTTGATGATACAACCTTTCAACCTCCAAATTGAGGTGGGGGGGGGTATGAACCTGCACCATATGGATATCAAATTTTTTCATAGTTTGATGTCATTCTGATGTTTCTCAATGTTCATTGCTTTTGATCAAGCCCTCTTCTTAGGGACGCTATATATATGTTTCCATCAAAATAAGTGACAGTACGAGGATAATAAGCAATGGTGATGGCCCACAACAGTTTTGAGTGTCCAGATGTTGATGCTTTAATTAGCAATAGTGTGAGACTAATTCCTATCAAAATGTTTTCAGAAGCTTTTGTTTGACCTGGGAATACCCATAATCCATGACCATCCTGGTGTTTCAATTCGTTGAACAATCATTGCATGCTGGAGTGTGCAGGGAGTGAGTTCTTCACACACAGTGCTGTGTAACATCATGAGTGAGTCTTCCTGTTGCATTTGAAAATGCAGGGGAAAACTCAATATGCAGGGATTGTATATAGTGGTTTGCCTGAATTTTTTGGCAGATTTTTTATCTTCACCCACTATCAGGAGCTGATGAAGTCAGTGGGCAGTGATGGCCACATGCCTCTGCTACTCATGATGAAGGTGATGATCTGAGACTTTGTGAAGGAAATCTAATGCATATTGAATTTTTGGACTGAAGACAAATTTGGGAGTACTACTTGTATGGAGCAGGTGTGGAGGGCCATTTGTCTTTGATGCTTAGAGATTCAGGCTGCAATATGTAGTAAACCTGGCTGCCCAAATTTCATGTCATACGGACTGAGTACAATGTTGATTTGTAATGTTGTAACCTTCCTTTTTCATAATCTTGGTCTGTTTTTCATCCTCTGGCACGGCAAAAAATTCCTTGCTCACTGCCATGGCTCCCTCTAAGACTGATATTGGCAGCCCATGATTGACTGCCTACCAACCCGCATAGTCAAGTAGTCCCAGAGAGAAAGCTATCAGGTATCATCACAACTTCCAAGAGCAAATGTACATCATCAGTGCTTGTACAAACTTCATTCACAAAAAAACATGAATGTTATATGTGCATAACATAATGTCAAATTGGAACTTTGACACAATATATGCCACAATAAACATTGCATATTGTACATAGCAACGGATGAAACTGTAAACATTACCTCACACATGAGTCATGAGCCACACAGCCTTTTGTGTGAGGAAAAACCATATTTTCTTGCAGCGGGGGAGCTATTGTGTGAGAGAAACCATATTTTCTTGCAGCAGAGAGCTATTATTGTGTGAGAAGAAAACCATATTTTGTTGCAGTGGGGGAGAACATGGGAATGCTACAATTTGTCCCACAAATGGACAAGTACCAAGTCTAAAATTGGATAAAACGAAAGGAAAAAAGGGAGAGAGGGAACACATTTTATCCTTATATTCTCTTTGCCTACATTTAACACTTGTAAGGAAGAGATTTTTGTCCCATATATGTTTTTGCACACAATTGCACCACATGGAAGACAGATTTTGATGCCGTGATCATTTGCTCACACTCTTGTTGCTGTAAACCTTTCTAATAACAAAGCAAAACCAGAAAGGAAAGTTGTAGAAGATATGAAGGCAGCAGAGTATGAGGAGCTTCGTGAAGCCTTGTTGCACAAGGACACCAAGGTCTTAGACGCCGTTCGTTCCAAATACACCTGGGTACAATATGACACGTTGATGGCAATTCGCTCTCAAGAGCGCTCCCGCCACGTTCGTTTGCAGCATCCCAAGTTCCGGGCCCGGCAGCGAATTCAGGAATACATCGCAAGGTACTTTCCTTTCTTTTTTTTCTTCTGTTTTGTTTTTGTTTTTTGTTTTTTGTTTTTTGGTTACAGATTGCTCCCGATTCCTGGAACAATCGACTTGTGCACATTTAAGGTCTGGATGTATATATATTTGATGCTTATTCTTTTTCTTCCCCTTTGTTGTAGATCATCGAGGATCGTGGTTCACAAGGGTTTGACATATACCATTAGGGTTTGAACCAACAATGTGTGTAGAGCTTAGAGTAGCAGATAGCACTAGTCTCCTGTGTAATCGGCATTCAGAGTCAGTGAATACGTGCGTCATCCATGCTGCTAGATGGATTATGACTCATGATTGAAAGTCATGCATCTGCAATCTAAGTTCTAGACGTATTCTTCATGCTTCTTGTTATTTTTCCCCCTTTGTTGTAGTGCATTGAGGATCATGGATCATTAGGGTTTGACCAACAACATGGGTAGAACTTGGAGTAGCAGATAGCACTAGTTTCCTGTGTATTCAGGTTCAGTGAATAAGTGTGTCATCCATGATGCTAAATGGATTATTACTCATGATTCAACGTCCTGCATCTGCTGTATACAATGAAGGTACACGTCGGGGGAAGACATACTGGACATAAGCAAGGATTTTGATATCCCACCATGTCTGTTAGTGCGGTTCTTGCTGGAGCATATGGTAGGCTTGCAGAAGCATCAGATTACAAGCTGCCTAAGGGACCCAACAAGCCTTCCAGATTCTCCCACAATCTTCAAAGTGCCAGTTGGTTGCAAAGATGCTTCAAACGTCTTCAATCCTGTTTCAAAGACAAGGCTCTGTGCAGATGTGTATCGATGTATTGACAATGATCCTGTGAGCTCTCCTAATGTGGAGATGATACGCCGGGTTACAGGACTTGAGTAAGTTTCTCAAGACAAAAATGTACAGAACTGGATCTTTGCATACATTTCTGCCCTTTTGTGTTGGTTGTGGAGTCTTAAGCTCTAAACTCTGGATCTGCAGGTATATTGAAAAAGCTGTACAGTTTTTGCACTCTGGAACAGCTTAATAATATCACATCTTAGTCTTTGGACTGACTGGTTGAGCAGTGTGAGGTGGCGTAGGTCAATCTAGTTTCCACAGTAGAGGAGACTTTGAGACTGTAGGTTTTGTTTTACAGAGTCCAATGCTACTAATTTTCTTACACTGCAATTTGGAGGTGGGAAACAACAACAAATTTGCTGATGTGATGTTTGAGCTGGTGATTACATAGGAAAAGACTTAATCAATATGGTTACTCACAGCAAAACATGCCATGCATATTCACATATATGTTCATAATCACAGGTATGAGATGTTGCTGCGAGAGCATCTTCAAAGTCTGGGGATTGTGTACCAATCAGAAGATGATTTGCGAGCTGCAGGATTCAGCAAAACTCCTGATGTGAAGCTGGTAGCCCCCATTGGTGTGTGCGGACGTATGGTGAACTGGATTGACAGCAAAGCTTCATTTGGAGATGAACACTCTCACAAGATGCAGGCCAGTGACCAGTTTCAAAGGTATTGGAAAGCACATCTGTCCCATGGGGTCCTTAAACTGACAGTTTAATTTTTGGATGTGTAGAAGTTGCTCTCTTGCTCACATCTGTATCTCTGCGCCTTAGTGGCACTAATGAGCAACCTTATTTGTAAATTCAACCTGATTGGCTTATAGCTTGAGCAGTTGTTTGAAAGTGAATGGTGTCAGTTCAATTATCAGATTCATGAGTGCAGACAATTTGAGTTAGACATGATACCTTCTCTTATCCTTTACTCTTATCCTTTACCCTCACTCTTTTGTTTCTCACCCACTTTTGAGATAATGTATACCTCAAAGTGATAGTTGCTTATATTGTTGTAGCACATCAACATACAGCATGCTGTATGATAATGACTATGAAGTCTATTGGCATGTGTGCAGTTATGTCAACAGGTATGGGCCTGGGATGGTCATCTATTGGTTTGGCTTCATTGATGAACTCAATGACCACCCAGATGTGCTTCTCATGGATCGGTTCCCTGACAAGAGTGAAGTGTACTGCTTACCAGTGGCACCAGTGCAGTTCAAGAGATAACATGCTGTGCTTATGGTGCTTAACATGCACTGTTGCTGGACCCATCAAGCTACGGAAGTGTTTGTGGTGATCTGTGTATTGATTGGTAGCTTGTTTGCAGTCATATACCCATGCTGTGACAGACATTCAACATTAATTTAAGGTAGGATGTCCAGCACAGATCTTTGCACTCTACAAATCAAAATCACAAAATGTTTATGGTGCTGTGTGTGCTGATCAATAATTTGTGATTTCAATTTGCTGAGTGGAAAGATCTGTGTAGAACTTGCCACCTTCGATTAATTGACATTGAATGTCTATCACAGCGTGGGTACACCAGCTGGACACAGAATTGGAAAATTGGGTCCAGCAGATTCTAAGCATACCCACTGGTGGTGAAGGTAATATAGCTTCACCTATCTTTGTTCAAAAACAAGGTTTAAAATTCATGATGCAAAATGCCATACTTATTGAGATACACCAAATAAACCTGATTTTCAATGCATGTCATGTTTAGTATATCCATAGCATTTGTCAACACATTGTGTTGGACATTATCACAGCCATCGTCAACAACCTTTCCCTGAAGAAGTCACAAAAACATTCCAAATATAAAGACCGTTGGAAAATTTTGAAGGATTGATAACATGGGATGCACATTGAAACATCTACATTCAGTTGAATGCTTAAAACATCCAGTCAATAGAGCCCTTTCACTTTTTTGAAAAAAAAATGTCTGGTCTTGATGCCAATTATGAAAGCATGAAAGTGAGAAACACCAGGTTCCATGATCAATGAATTTGCAGAAAATTAACAAAAATTTTGAGGTCAAAAGGACATTTCAAAATTCAAGCAAAACCTGAATATCAATTTTTGCAACAACCAAGAAGCAAACCACTTTGCCATTCAAGAAATATGTTCAAAGAGATGTGAATGGGATGTGCCTGAAGGGCTTGAAATTGATCAACGGTTACATAAGAAGCAAAAAGATGAATCAATTGGGTATTCTCAATAATTTTAGCAGCATCAACAATGTTCAACAGTGCATCATACAAAACAGGTTTCGGAATTGCAGCAGATTGTACCAAGCTCATCTGTTGTTGCTTAATGTACAATTGAGAGAACATGGCCCATATTTATGTGCAGCATGTGGAACCTCTGATTGAAGAAAAACATCCACAAATGTTTTAAGAAAAAAGAGATCTACATCATCCGTTGATTTTCTACCTTAGGTTTCTACAGTTCTACCAATTTAGGGTTGATTATATTCACCTTGTTATTCTTTGGTGCTAAATTATCTCCATTGTTCTTGCAATAGATTGATTTTCCAATCACCCACCTTCTGAGCTTAACTTTCTACTTATTGTGTTTTTTTTTGTCTTTGATGTGTTCTACGTGGGATAAAGTCATTGTTTCATAAATATTCAAGTCATGTTTTTGTTGCACAAGAGCTCCCGACATGTTATATCCCATCCTAGATAGTAATCTCATCAAGAGCATGATGGTGTAGATTGCAAAAGCTTCCCAAATGGATGTTGGAAATAAAACCCATTGGTCCTAGCCTGACCAAATCCACCAATGATGAATTCCAATAACACATCAAAATGTGCACAATATATTTGTAATAAACTTCCTCATTTGGAATAACATGCAAAAATGTATAAACAAGAAGTTATCGTGTGCTTTTGCATAATGTATTTATGGGGATGGATGTAGTAATAACTACCTCGTATACTTGATGATTGAGTGATGGTTTTGTCTTGCAAGAGCTCGGCAACTTTGAAGAACTCCAGTGCTAACTTGGATATAAGAGGCCGTGCATTTTGGCTAATCATGCATGTCCAACAGCAACAATTGGCACAGATGTTGGCAACATTACTGTTGCCCCAGGAATCACTTATAGAGCATTCGGAGCTTGCACTATTCTCAACAATGCCATGACCAACGTTACTAAGGTGGTTATCATCACAATATGAAAATGACGAAACATTCAAACTTTTGGCCTGGACGGTTGCTGCACTCCTCCTGTCAGGATGTGTCACTGAGTAGTTATAAGAAAGTGCACTAGAATTTGTGTTGAGGAAAACTCTGAGTTGTGCTTTGATGCCATGAAAGTGGTGGCATTGCATACTTTGTGGAATTGTTAACTGGATGGTTTCTTTGTGCTCCCCTGTACACTGCTGCCCCTTGATGATAATAAGAATACTGACTCTGATTGGAATTTGCAACTGAAATAATTGCCAGCATCAAGTTTGGAAGTTCCACCTGCTGCTGCTTCAGTACACAGTCTCCAATTCTTCACAATTTGTACAAATTTTTGGTTTTTCTGTCACATTGCCATGATTCCACACTGGTGGTTACAATGGCACCTTAGCTTCTGGTGAAGAAATAAATTGCAGGAAGAATGTCAATTCTTGTATATTAGCTATCTGTTGTATAAGCACAGAAGCAGCAACTAAATACTGTTGAAAAGATGGGAAACAGAAGACTGTTTCTTCTTCTCATTCAGATATAAAGCCCACTACTGTGCTACATAATACCAGAGACTAAAGTCTGCATGTATATGTGTGCAGAAGAAGCATTGATTTTGCATGTGCTTGAAAATGTGTAAATTGTTTGGTTTTTTCCCATAGCATGCACACACGCACACGCACACACACGCACACACTCATTGCAGTTCTAACAACTTGGGTAGCTCCACCACCCATAATGTGAGCCAAAAGAAAACTGATGATGACAAGAGAATTGTTGGAATCAGCTAAAAATTCCTTCAAACAACCACATTAGCAAGCACAAAGATGATGCAATCCATGTAAGGACTTTTGAGGTGAAGTTTCGGCCCCCGGGAGAAGAAGAAGAAGAAGAAGCAAAACAAAATACCAAAAAAGGGAAATGCTCACAAAATGTAAGAGACACACACCAAATCTTCTTCTTCCCCAGGCTGCAGTTTCAAATATCATCACATAAAATGCAACAGATCCACAAACCTTCCCAAACTCAGGTGATCACAGAATGCAACAGACACCAAATCTTCCTTTGTAACACAGACACAGAGAGAGAGAGAGAGAGAGAGAGAGAGAGAGAGAGAGGTTTCTTCAGAATCTGTGGACTAAATTCATCCTTAGCAAGAAAGCCGGATCTGTGATGGTGCAGGTGGGAGGAAGAGCGATCGAGTCGAGCAACCATTCGATGAGATTGGGTACTTGCAACAACAAAGGGTGCAAAATCATCGCCTCCTGAAGCTCCTGGAGCTTCTTCCGCCACCATAGCTCCTCCAGCTCCATCCTCCATTTGTGTATGGTCTTGTTCCTTGGTGTCGACTAATTGTACCACGGAAACCCGAAACCCTAAACCCATACCGGAGGAGATGTCATAGCCCATCACGAGACATGGGCACCAAGACCAAGTTTTTCCATCGTCATTGTAGCCCAAGGAATCAGCAAGCAAAGGCAGCTTGCGTTGTTGTTCAGCTTGCTACTCCAAGGCGCCGTCCTCCATATTTATTTTTGGTTCCTCACATTAAACAACAAATAAACTAGAAAGTTGATTATAAATGGTTTTCTCTTATGATTCCAATATATATTCTAAAATTAGACAAGGTTATCCATGGGCCCTTTTCCTTTTCTTAGTTACAATTGAACCTCTTGCTTGTAACATGACAAACTCATAAATTAATATTTGGTTAACTCAAGGAAAAACTTACCTATAAAGGTTATGTAGATGACATATGTTGTTATGTTTTTTATTTATCACATATTAAAAGAATGCTTGAGATCTTTGCATTTTGTAAAAAAGTTTTTGGTCTTAAATTGAATGAGAATAAATCATTCATAATTCCTTTAGGCACTTTGTACATGAATGTTTCAACCTATTAACATCTTTTGCAAGTGGCTCATACTTGGTGACAATGAATTAGTGTTGGGCATACAAGTGGGTATTTCTTGGAATGAAATGATCAAAATATTTTATAGGTCCATATATCAATAGATTCCAAAATATTAAAAAATGTATGGTTGTTAGATTTGTGTCGCAAAAAGTTATGCGGCAATCAAAATATGGTACTTGGCCTTCGTAATTTTTCCCAAAGCAAAACTGGTTTCAAAGATTAATGCAATATTGTGGAACATTATTTAAAACAATTCTTGCTTTGATGAAAATGCCACCACCAATTGATATTTTTCATGTTTTAATGTTCAAACACTAAAGCAACCTAATCTCCAGGGGGGTTTAGATGTTCAACAATATGACTTCCAACTAATTGTAATGCATTCAAAATGGATTGTTTCACTTATTGATCCTTTAACATCAACTTCTTGGAAAAGTTTTACATGCAACAATTTGATGCAATTTGGGCTAAGGTGGTCTCTTTTTATCACATATAAGTCAATATTAACATTATAACCCATTACATCTATTTGGAAGTTCTACCTTGCAAATTGGTTCATTGATGGGTTTTTGTTATTCCACCACCTCTAGATTTTGAATGCACATTAAAGGAATTTCTATAGTTCAAATGAATTATAAAAATTGGCAAGTCTTACAATCATTATTTCACACATGAATTGCTTTTAATTTTGACCCCTCTTTTACTTTAGATGTTATCATGAGGTTAACATCAATATCTACATCCAAATTTAGATTCATGAATATGATTGTGTTCCAAGTTAAATATTATGCCATGATAGTGAACATATTGAATCAATTAATTAAATGTATTATGATTTAGTGGCAATTAATTATTGTTAAAAAAGGTGAAAAAGCCCTTTCATGAAGATGAATGGATTGTTGAAAGGAAGATTTTTCATAATGATTGCCAATTTTTTCATGTGTACAAAATATTTAAATATTTTTTTGGTAAGACATTTGTTGTAATTTGATGTCATTTTTATAAATTCTATTATTTTCACAATTGACTTTTCAACACCTCCGAATTTATCTAAAGGTCACATGGTCAAAACATTGATTATATACATCCCACACAAATGAAACTCAAAACTTCAAAATCAACCATTGCTTAAAGAACGATTTTTTTATATTGTGGTTTTTATATGCAAGTAGTAAATTATTATCATCATGTATCTCACGGTTTACAGAAAAAAAGGTTGTGCTATTCTTTTGTTTCTCCATCCATGATCATTATTTTATATTTCACAATAAAAACAATATTACCATTGCATCAAATGTTAAATGAAATGCATGTCTTGTTATTAATGTAAATTGACCAAATAATTTCAAGTACCCAGGCGACTAAATCCTTCACAAACAAATTAAATACTTTTTTATAAAATATATTAAAAAATGTGTATCACCAACCATTGAGTTGTAATGGGTAAGTCCCATCTCTTCTTGTTGGAAGAAGAAGAGCCCTGAGAGATTCTGCCCTGTGCTGCAGCAATCGAATTCAGAATCCGTTTGCTTCTGTTGTTGTGTTGCTTGCGGCTATGGAAGAAGCTCATCGTCGTATGCTGCTGCTGCTTCCTCTTTCTTACAGGAAGCCCAAACCATGACTGCTGTCGTTTCTTCCTTAGACCTGCAATCCGGCGAGAGAATAAGGTGCTTGCTTTGTTGTTGTCCTCTTCACATTCTCCTTGCTGCTGTTGCTGTTGCTGCATCATGGAGGAAGAAGAAGACGATGAAGCAGCAGCAGCTTGAGAAGATACAACAACAGCTTCTTCATGGGTGATCGCACCATCAACAAGCTTTTGATTTTCTTTATAGTTGGGATTCTCTTCTTCTGCTGCAACCCTTGTTGCACAGAATAAGAATGACGACGTGCACATACAAGCACACTGCTGGTGTTGCTGTTGCTGCTTTTATGGTTTTGCTTCTCCATCGAACAACCAAGAGGATTTGTGCAAATTGAAAAGCAATCTCAAAGGAGAAGAAACAGAAACAATAGAAGAAGAAGAATCCACAACCTGTTTGATGATTGTTTCCTCAGTGATGATCGATGATGATGATGGTGCTGGTGGTTGTGCTGTTGTTGTTATTGTTGCTGCTGCTGCTGCTGCAACACTACTAGCAACAACACTGGTGATCAACGACGACGAGCCATCACTAGTACTACCAATTTCCTTCATCTTCATCCCAAAATCTTTGTGTCTTTTTTGTTCCCAAATTTGTTTTCCTCACTCCAATGATGAGATGATGTTGTCTTCATCTTCATCACAAAATCTTTGTGTCTTCTTTTGTTTCCAAATTTTTTTCCTCACTCCAATGATGAGATGATGTTGTCTTCATCTTCATCACAAAATCTTTGTGTCTTCTTTTGTTCCCAAATTTTTTTCCTCACTCCAATGATGATGATGATGATGATGATGATGTCGTCTCCAATCTTCAAATCACAAATCTTGTCTCTTTTTTTGTTCCCAGAATTTGTTCCTCACTCCATTGATCACACATCTTGGAATTTCCCCCTCCAATTTTCCTCCTTGTATCTCCTTCTCCTCCTCCTACTTCTCCTCCATCATGATCATCAAATGACAAACCCACAACGAGATCTTCTATTGATCTCAAATGCAACAACCTAGGCTACGAGATCTTCCATTGATCTCAAATGCAACAACCTAGGCTACGAGGATCTTCTTATTGATCTCAAATGCAACAACCTAGGCTACGAGATCTTCTTATTGATTTCAAATGCAACAACCTAGGCTACAAGTTCTTCTTATTGATCTCAAATGCAACAACCTAGGCTCGAGATCTTCTATTGATCTCTGTGGTGGTGCAAGAGATAAATAGGTACTACCCCCAAAAAGAAAGAAAAAGAAAACCTGTTGTGGTGCAAGACCACCAGCATACAAAGCTTCAATTCAAACAGGAAAAAGCTTTGCAGGAAATTACAACCATGAGCATTTCCAAGCCCTCTTTTGAAAGCATAACAGTCATTTTCATGCTACAAGAAATAGGTACTCTCCTATTTTCCTTTCATATATGTATGTCTGTGTGTGTGTGTGTTTGTGAGAAAATGTATGGGCTCTGCTTGCAAGGGAGAGAGTAACCCTTCTGGGGGCAGTTATTAGAGAGACTGCACCAAACCTCCGCCAGGTATCAGCATGATACTTAGGGCTCATAATTGCACTTCACAAAAATGATCAAATACCTAGTTCTGATACATTAATACCCTGGCTGCCCAAGCGTGTTCCATGGTGTAATACTTGAAGCTCACATTTACATTGGGCCCTTCTGCAAGTATTATGCGCAGTGGGTGGACGTTTCAGAAATGTATTATCAAAATGGTCACCATGTTAGATTGATGATTACACATATCAAATCACGTTTTAAGGACATGGTTTTGGAATTGTTGCTCTATCAAATGATGTGTTTTCTGACTTGCCAGAGAGCTCCTCTTCTTCTTCTTCTTCATCAGGGTAATTTAGTTCTTGTACTGTCTCCAATGCTGGTTTTTATCCTTCATAATTTTTCTTGTGTGCAACACATTTTCTAGAAACCATTGCAACGCCAAAAGGACTAGAAAGTCCATGAAACACAAAAAAGCAATCGTGCCACCAAGCAACAACAGAACTGACTACCTACGCACGTACTTCTTCCTCAGGTTGTTGCAATATAAAATCCTTTGGCTCACTCAAATGGACCGCATCTCTTACAGGTCTTTGCTTGAAGTTTTCAGCTTGCTGCCACAGAGGCACAAACAAACACTGGCCAGAGCTTCTGTGTACAAGTCACAAAAGACAGCGGCTGCTGACTCATGCAAATTGCATATCTATAACTCACACACTATCTCTCTCTCTAGTGCGCTGGCCAACAGCTTTATGAGACTTGTCACTTACAATCTGTCTCATACAAACATATGAGAGGAAGAGGACGTAGGAAGTGGAACAAGTAGGTGCGTGGTGTGAAAGAGAGGATGACAAAGGATTTCTGCTGTGCCTGAGGTGCAGAACCTCAAAAAATAAATGCCAAGAGGCTTCCATTATTTAAAAATGAACCAGATCTGCTATGAGATCTGGAGAACAGACAGAATTGACAGCTGTAGAAAAAAGAATTATGTAGAAACAAATCCCCAAATGAATTACACTACTTAGACTGCAAAGATGGACAGCAGAGGAAAAAAGAAAACAAAAAGGTACACATCTATGCCATGGAGACAGTAACCCACAACTTTTGTAGCACTCTGAGTTGAAGTTGGATCAAAATGCTACTAGTGGAGTTGCCTGTAATGAGAGAGACAGCTGGTGGGTGGGTATCTTGTACTAAAACAGTTTCTTTAGAAACCTATCAGAGATGCCCTCGATTCAAAGGGGTGGTTGTTGGCATATGCTTTTAAGACTGCTCTAGTTGACTCAAAAAAGGTTTAAAGTACAAAAGGACAAGGTGCCTCTCTCACTTGCTCACACACCAGTCTAGTTGATGATTAATGCTTATCTAATCCATTCCACTGTGTGACAGGAACCAAATTCTTACCGGTTCGACCACTGGAATTCAACCTCCAAACTCCGGGCTGAGCCATCTCTGTTGGTATCAGGCTGCAGGGTGTACTGTCCACTTACAGTCCCTTCCATCACGACCCGGTCAATTTGAATCGTCACTTTCCCTAGCGAACCCTGCCAAAAACATTCAAAATTGCATGAGCAAAAATCGTGTGTTATGCTCAACATCCACTCCTTTTCTGTAACACAAGTGGCATTCACAGATAATCCAGAGGTTTATTGTACTGCAGGGCACCACTGACCTTGCCAAAGGCACTTTTGCTCTTGCAAGAAATGTGAAGCTTTTGACCCTTTGGTGGGGTATCAAATGCCCAAGCAAACCCCTGCTGCCACTCGGGTGATGTACTGTGATTCACAACCTGCAACCCTCCTCCATCATCAGAGTGGCTCTCTTGGACACGCTATTAGTCTCAATATTCAAGCCTCCCATGTTACTAAATATTCAGGAAAAACATAATCTGCAAGCTTACTGTATTCCCCAAGAAAATTAAATAAAATGGTGAATAATAACTCAGAGATACATGCCTTGGTCTGCCGAGGAGGACCATTGCCAAGCGTGATTTTACAAAATGCGTTTGTACTGCCCATGGACAGTTTGAGATTGTGTCCCTGCTTGACAGTGACCACCAGGCTGCCTGGCAAACATTGTAACAAACAATCAGCCTTCTCCTGGAAGCGCTGAGGTCCCTCCCTCATCAACAGCTGCAGCACAGGAATTGCCTCTGCTGTGGCCATGGCTTGTGCTTTGCCAACTTCAGCAGGACTGGAGGACCATGCTTCCTGCAGAAGATAAAGTGCATCCAGTGCGGCTTCTTGTGCCAGTTCGTTACCAGCCTTCAATGCACCCACCAGCTGAGGAATGCTTTGTGTAGCTTCATCAGTCCCACGCAACCGACCAAAGTTACCAAGCATTATAGTAATAGCCTTGACCACATCCTCGTTCACTGAAGCTGTTGCCCACAAATCCTTCTCCAACACAGCTGTGCACCCCACCAGTCATTTTAGTTGAATGTGAAGGAAGAACATATCCAAGACTGTTGCAAACTTAAAAATAGGGCTCTCATTGGCCTTCAAAATGAGTCATTACCTGCCAAAGCCCGGATGATGTCACTGGATGCATACTCCTGAATAGTATGGGTTGAAAATACAAGCTTCAATAACGTGGCTGCATGCCCTGCAGTCTCTGAATTACTTGAACTCAGCAATTCTTGTACCACTTGAATGCCCCCTGCCTCTGCAACTGCTCGCTTGTTTGCACGGCTATTCATAACCAGGTTGTGCAACGCACACACAGCTACCATTTTCATCTCTTCAGTTGGCTGATCCTCCAGCAAGCTTACCAAAGCACGACATGCTGAAACTGCATCATTGCTGCGAGACAAGCCTTCCAGTTGGAACAGATCCCCTAGTGCCAGTGCTGCCAACAGCCTTGCTGGCTGTACACATGTCTGTGGGTCAAGCAAGTACTGTGCCAAAGGTGCAATGGCAAGCTTGGCCACCCTCGTATCTCGTACCTTCACATTGTTAAACAATGCCTCCAGAAGACGAGCAGCAGCTTCCTCACATTGATGACACCTCAACAGCTCCAGAAGTGCCTCTACAGCACCCGCTTCTGCCATGCCTTCAGCACTGGATGCATCATCCCTCTCCAGCACAAGCAGTGCAGTAAGAGCCACCACCACTGTGGCCTCGTTACTTGAACGCAGCAACCTCACCAACACAGCAACTGGCACTTGGAGAAAATACTGCGAACTAAAGCGCAGCACATTGGATAGGACCAGTGCAGCAGCTTCCCATAAAGCATGCGGTGGTGGATCCACTTGCAGGATGAGTGCAGAAAGTTCCTCTATACCCCCAGCATCAACTATTGCATTTGGCCAACTGTTGGATGCACTCTCCAACGCCCTGATAGCCTCCTTTTGTAAGCTTGGGACACCTACTCCAACCAGCCTCACAAGGGGAACTACTGCTTGTTGAGCAAAGACATCTCGCTGAAAATGCTCTTGTGCCAAAAGATGGGAGAGAAGCTCTGCTGCTAACTGTTGGACAGGCTGTGCTGGAGAGTCAAGTAGTAAGACAAGGGGTTCAATTGCTTGATTAGGTGTTAGGTCTAAACTAGCGAGTCGTTGAGGCTTCTCAAGAATGTTAACCAGCACTTGCATTGCACTGTGCTGGCCGGAGCTGCTCAGTTCTGGATGTGTGAGAGTAGCAAAAAGTGGCTCAACCACCTTAGCTGCTGCTGCTCCTTTAGCAATGCTGCTGTTGTTTGTCAAAATGCGCAGCAACTCTGCAGTGAGTGCAGAAAGTGAATCTGGGGCAACTGGCAGAGTCTCCAAGATATTATCAATCACCCCAGCTTTCACCATGTCCAACTTGCACAGTGGACGATCCTTAGCCAACTTGATAAGGCAACTCACTGCTGCCTCATGCAGCACAAAGTTTGAACCCACAACCAAGTTTACCAGGGGCACTACAGCTCCATTGGCAGCAACAGCCTCAGCTTGCTGCTCATCCTCCAATAAATTATCCAGGGCACAAGCACCTGCATACTGTGCTGAGCTTGATTCTGAATCCAGCAAGGCAACAAGGGGTGGAATGCAGCAGGTTGCAGCTGGGTTGGAACGCACTCGTGGATTGCTGAACAGGATTTGACACAGCTCTGCTGTGTCCTCTTTCAGTTCCAGAGAGCAGTCTGACAACAGGACCCGGCAAAGCCCTTCCAGTGCATTTGCTTCCGATTCTGCAATGGCCAACACCTTGGGAGGATTGTCCACTGAAAGCTTTACAAGGGCACCAATTGCAGCCCGCTGCTCTTTCTCCACCCCAGAACTCAGCATCTCCACCAATGGAGAGACTGCTTGTCCAGCAGCATACCCCACCTTGATATGCTCAGCAGCAAACAGCCCCTGAAGAGCCCTAGCTGCACTGAGACGAGATCCCCGGGTGCCAAAACGCAGTACAGCCACCAGCTGCTCTACAGCACCTACTGCAGATTCGTGACGTCGCAACTCTGCACTGCTAAACAGAATCCCCAACAGATCTGCTGTGGCTTCTTCAATTGCATCTTGAGGCCCAATGGACAGATACTTTGTTAATCCATCCAGTGCCCCAGCTTCGGCCATGGCCAGCTTGTTGACATTGTTTCCCTCTGCCACCTGTGTCAAGAGACCGAGAGCCAGAGGTGGGGCACCAGGACGGTCAGGGAGTGGTTTCAGCAAATCCACCAGAGCTGGAATGGCTTTGCGAGCAGTGGCACCAACTCGAATGTCATCGACACGAAACAAACGCTCCAAAGCCACCTGGTCTGGATTGCGTGGCAGCGCAAACTCCTCAGACAAAGCGACAAGGTTGCTCATATCTGACTCCAAACTACCAAGCATTGGAATGAGGCCACCGGCAGCCCCAGAATTGGCCACTGCCAGCAGTGTGCCACGGCTACCATTGCACACCAGACTGGCCAGGGCTTGCGCTGCAAAATAGCGATCGATGGCCTCCTGTGACTTGAGCAGAGTTGCAAGTGATGGTATAGCTCGCATTGTTGCAGGTGCACGTGTCACATCACGTTCTTGAAATAGGATAGCAAGTAACAATGCACTCACCCATGTACTTCCATTGTCCTCAACTTCAGCCTGCCCCAAACAAAACAATATTCTAAATCAGCATTGCCCATTCAAATGGAGAATAGTGTGTGACAACACAATAAATTTTTTGCATTCACTGTCAAAAATATGCCAAAATTCTACCAATAGTACAACCAAATTGAAACAGAAAACTTCTTGCACCATTTAATCTCACCATTCTCTCCTGAAAAACTAAAACAGATAAGGTAGTAAATGTTCTACTGCAAAAGACACAGGGGTTGAACTCACCTGACGGGCATTGGGTGCAAAGATTGCAAGTTTCTCTGTAAGAACCTCGATTGCACCAGCTTCCATAACTGCCAGCTTGCTTTGTCTGTCATGGGATGAAAAAACACACAACAACCACAAAGCAACAGTGCATCCCAAAATGGCTGCAGGGTCATGCTCCGAGAATCCATCAACATCATCTCCTTCCAGGGGATTCTCCTTTCTTGTGAAAGAACCAACTTCCCCATCTTCGCTATTTCCCAGGTCAGCATCTTCAACAGGTTTGAATCCCAACATATCAACCAGGGACCGGATGAGATCCGAGGTAGATCCTGCTTCATACAGAGCCTCCATAGAGACTTGTCGGTGTTCTTTCGCAGCACAAATTAGTAATGCAGTGCCTCCAACTTTCACTTCCAGGCTAGGAGAGTGGACAATTCGATCTGCAAGTGCTGCAATGCACTTTGAAGTGCTAGCAATCAGATCACCCAGAACCACTGGCTGGTCTCGACATAACCTTGAGAGGACCTCTATTGCCTTCTCCTGCAAGAATGGCACACCTACTGCAAGACAATTCACCAATGGTCCCATGCTGAATGGGACTTCTGCCAGGACTGCCCACGGAGGCCGGCTAAGTGTTCCACCTTGTTTAGCCCGTGCCAGTGATGCAAGTGCCTCCAGGGATTCTGAGTTGGTGCTATGTTCCAAATCAGTATTAGCAAGCAGAGACACCAACGCCAGGACAGTTCCACACTGATGAACATTTTCAGCAACCACATCATCGACAGGTCGGGAATGGAGTAGCCGGACAAGAGCCCCAGCTGCATGTTCCTTACCCAGGAGAGTTCCCTCCCGCAACACCCTGGTGAGTGGAAGTATAATTTCCTCTGCAGGTGCCTCTTCTGCCACCTCCGAATCCAGAAGAAGGTTTGCCAAAGCTGTCATTGCGAATTCAGCCACTGCTATGCTTGATGACTTGGCTAAACTGATGAGAGGCAAGATTGCATGCTTACCTGCCTCTGCAATTTTTCGGTTTTTCTCAATGCAGCAAAAGAGTGCTGCTAGTGCCCGTGCTGCCTGCATGGCAATTTGCTCATTCCCTACACTCAGCAGTTCTATTAAAGGGAAAATCCCATCAACAATAGCTGGGCTTTCGCACAGATCCTGTCTTGAAGCAAAGATTCCTGCAAGGACTGAAGCAGCATGCTCCTGACTCTCAGCATTCTTTGACTTGAGGAGCTGCACCACAGTTTCAAGTGCTTCATGGGCAGCTGAGCCCTCCCGGAATGTATCCTCCTGTGAGGCAACTGTGAGCAGACAGCCCACAACATGCAGCACATGGACCTTTGACTCTGGCAAGTCACCAGTTAGAAGTGCAGTCAACTGGCTGATTGTGCTTGCATCTGACTCACGTACCAGCTGGGTAAGTGCTCTTGCTGCGATTTCCTGACCCTTTGAACCAGCATTCTTCAGCAGCCAGAGAAGAGCAGGTACAGCCTCAGCTGTCTCAACACATTCACGGATATCCTCACTATGGCTGCAAAGATTTCCAAGGATGATTGCCGAATCCTCTTTTGCTTTGGCAGATCCAGTTTCAAGAAGCTGAACTAGTGGAGGAATTCCCCCTGCTGCTGTAATAGCCCACTTGCTTTCATCTACTTCTTGGGACAAAATTGACAGCAATGCAGCCACATATTCTTGCTGTTGCTCAGAGGAAAGACCCAGTAACGAGATCAAGAGTTGGACTCCCTCTCGCCCTCGCAGTGCCTTCCACAAATCTGACTTGCCACTACACAAATCCCTCAGTGATCCCATCAGTTCCTCTTGGGGCTCAATGTTTGCCATAGTAACCAGCCCAACTAACATTCTTTTCCCTTCTGCATGCTCCAGACCTTTGGCTACACAAGCATTGCCATACAAGCTTGCCAGGGCTTCCACAGAACGCTCCTCAATCAATTGTGATGTGTGAGGTTCAAGCTGCTTCACCAGAACCTTCTCAATCTTGACTGGGTCAATAGACTCCACAGACTCATCTGTCACATCTAAAACCATCAGCGCATAAGCCAATGCTCCAGTCGTATCTGCAATTTCTGATTCAGATCGCTTTGAATTGAGACTTCCTGCAAGGCTAACCACAACAGCAGGCATGCCACCCGAAATGTTTGCCAGTGCACGCATGGAATTCTCTTGCAAGGCCTGGGCATGCTCCCCTTGCATGAACTCCTTGGATGGTGCAACAGTTGCACTGATCAACTTCACTGTTGCCCCTGCAGCTCTCATGGATTCCCGAGCATCCTCAAGGTCAGATGTGAGGGCACATAGTGCTCCTGCAGCTTCTGCACGCACAGAAACATCTTTATGTGTCAAAAGTTGCAGAAGTGGGCCCATCGCTCTTGCACTCAGTATGAGTTCACTGGTATGGTCTACTGATTTCATCAAACTTGCCAGCAGAGATGCTGCATTTGCTTGTGCTTCAGGACTCCCATTCACTAACAGCCCCACTAAGATACCCACAGCACCAGCCTCCAGGGTGACAGGCCAGAAGCCTTCAGTGCTTGTGCAGAGGTTGCGAAGTGCCCCTGTCAGTAGACCACCCACGGCCTTCTGCAGCTTATACTTTGGCTGCAGCTGCTCCCACAGATGGGGTACAACACCCTCAGTGGAGAAGATCTTTGAGCCAACATGGTCCCTGGCACCTCCCTGGGAAACTGCATTCAGGGCTTTAGCTGCCACAACTTGGGCATCTGGAGAAGCTGACTTGAGCAGGGCTAGTAGTGGAGGTATGCAACCACCTAGGAGCACTTTGACACGAAGATCTGCCTCCTTGCACAACACTCCAAGGATCGCTGCAGCATTTACCTTTGCAGCCAATGTTCCTGACCTGAGTAGTGCTACTAACAATGGTATTGATTGCGAGTGTGAACCCACTGCAATTCTGGCATCCTTTCGTCCATCTGCCAATTCATAAAGCTGCCGTAAGACAAGTTCCCGCTCAGCAGCTGGCGTAGTTGCTGAGCGCAACTGTTCAATGTATTGTGCCACTCGGGCACACACCCCATCTGGATCCTCAATACCAACTGGTCCAGACCAATCCCTGCAATAAAATGGACATGTGTCTCGTATCAGCAGTCTCATGCAGGAATCATATCTTTCAGTCACACGTTCTGCTGCTGCTGTCACAAGCATGCAGATGTCAAAGAACTTGGGACTAGGCCGGGGATTGGGAATACCTCAGACGTGGACCCCCAACAGAAGATAGGGGTGTCCTAGGTGTTGGTGGCTGTCTTTCGTGATTGTCCACCATGATCTGCACCCCAACCAAGGCCAAACTGAATTTTCTGTATTCATGGCTCAGAACATCAATTCCCCAGAACTAACTGCTACCTCTTCTGGACCAGGTGAAATAGTGGATCCAGCCAGGTCTTCTGATTCCTCTACATGCCCGAATCTTGTACAGATCTGACTAGATAACAATAAGCAATGTGATTTGTGAAAGGGATGGAAGACTACTATTCTGCTCTAATTGTTGCAGCACTGGTGGTAGATAATGTCCCCTTCAACATCCACCAGACAAAATCAATGCTGAATTCCACATTGATCTAGCACCCAATCTGAGTGTCATCACACTCTTGTATCTCTCCAGACACATGGGGAATCTGGTAACAACTTGAGAATCGGTAATTGGTTCTGAAATGTGAGTGAGGTGCCCCCTCTGCCTCTACCACCACTGAAAAGAATCCACATCAAGAAAAATCCAGATCTTCTTGATCCCCTGACATGACTTTTTTTCTTGACCGAAATTTTCTCCAGAGCAAAAGTTGGGGGCTTTTCTTTGCCCCTTCTATCATTGATCTCTTGCTGCTTGGTTTTTCCTATTCAATGGATGGCGGCAAAGAAGATCCAAAAACAGGTTTTCACATCGATTTCAGCCTCAATTGAGCAACATAGATAGACAGATACCTCAGTTGATGACTGGTGACTGGAAGAGTGGAAAACTGATCAAGGCTTGACTGCTACAGCACTTCACTGATGATAGAGCGCTGCTGCTGCTGCTATCCCATCAAACTCCTCTCTGGCTGCACACATGTAAATTACTTAGACAACAGAAAAACAAAGTAACACCAAGGCACACACAAAAAACAGTATCCTCATCACCATCATCAAACAGCACAACAACAAAGAGGACAAAAAGACAGCATTTTGCGTGGTTGTCTTGAGCCTCCAAAACACGAGACCGGACCAGCTGCTATCTCAAGATGACGATACATCGAAACTAACGCCACACCGAAGATCTCTCCTCTTCTCTGTTCGGTTCGGTTCTGTTCTTCTCTTCTCTTCTTTTCTCCACAGCGAAGAGACGAGAAAATTTACTTAACAAAAGCCGATCGCAAACACTAGGATCGCAACAGGGCACACGAGAAAGAAAACCAAAAAGAAGAAAAACAAATACATACCTCAGTGGAATGCGGCATGGCAAAAGAATGCAGCAGCAAAATTGTTTCACATCCTTTGTGCCCAGCGCTCGCTCATCGACTTATTGCTGCATCTTCTTCTTCCCACCTTCCTTTTATGTCTGTCTGTCCGTCTGTCTATCTATTATCAAGGAAAGAGAAAATGGAAGGGAGCTAAAGAATTGACAAAGAACGAGAAAACAGCAAAAACAAGAAGCAAGAAGAAGAAGAAGAAGAAGAAGAAAAAAAATCGGATCGGAATGCGAAAGGAGAGAGATGCGTTATTGTTGTTGTTCCTTCCTTCCTTCCTTCCTTCACGTGAGCCAATGCAGTGAGTGTGAGAGAGAGGCAAGAAGAAGCAAAAGAAGAAGAAGAAGAAGAGCAGCAACTAGGCAGCTGCTGCCGAAAGAGAAAGACAAGAATGTAGATCGCTGATTGCAGCCAGCAGCAGCAAGATCACAAAATCTGCTACAAAAACTTCTTGCACAAAACTCCTGGAACAGAATCCAAAAAATTCAAAACAAAGAGAGAGAGAAGAGACAAACACACACACACTGACAGACACACACAACAAAGAGAGAGAGAGAGAGAGAGAGAGAGAGAGAGAGGAGAGGAGAAGAAATGAAAAGAAATTGCAAATTTGGGAGTTGAAGCTCCCCTCCCTCCTCTCTCTGTGTTCCTCTCCCCCAGAGCAGAAAACAAGGAAAAAAGCGCTTCCCTTCCCTTTTTCCTTGGATTTCCTTGTTTTGTTGATTTTGGCTTGTTTTGCTTTCCTCTTGTGAATTTCGCACTTGGGGTGCGGGAGGGGGGGGGGGGGGGGACCCTAATAAAAAAAAACCAACCCAACCCTAACAAAACAAAACAAACCCCCAAAAAAAAAAAAAAATATTTTTGTCCCTTGGGGATTTCGGCCTTGGGGGGGGGGGGGGGGGGGGGGGGGAGTACCTAACTAAACCAAACCTAACCAAACCTAACCAAACTAAACCAAACCATCAATCAATGAATGAATAATTATTAGCCATTGGGGTCACTGGGTTCGTTTGGTTGGGCCCCCTCAATAATGGTAGGTATTTCATTTTCTTGCTCATTTTTTTTTTCCTCTAGCCCACAGGTGACAGTTGCCCAGTTATTAATTAATTTATTTTATTATATTATATTATATTATAGTATTATTTTTAAAAATTTGTAAAAAAATATGTACATATATATATATATAGAAAAAAATTGTGGGTTATAAATTTTGTGGTTTTTTTTCCCACAAGGAAATTGGGGAAGTTCTAGTTTTGATTTCTTTAATGAAAGAAATTAAATTCTACTAATTTTGCTTATTCTTTGAGAGATTTTTTTTGTGCTAATTTTTTTTTGATGTTTACACCCCAGTTTGCACTAGAGATTAAATAAATAAATGAATGAATGAATAAAATAAAATAGGGAATTTGTTGGGAAAATTATTACCATTTTTTAAAATAAATCTAGTGTGTAAATACTACTAGGTATCTAATTCATTCTACTACTACTTTACACAACGCTTTAATCACAACAAAAAAAGACCTGAAAAAAAATATTATCTTTCTAATTTAGCTTGTACAATGCTTGATCACAAATTTTAAAACTCAAAAGAAAAAAAGAAAGAAAAAGTAATAAAATTAATATTAATATTAATATTAATAATAATAAATCCTTCACATATTCATCTTCCTTTACTATTCTCTAACCTCCCTATTTTGATTATTTATACCCTAGTACCTTGAAAATGTGTGGAAAAGGGACGAATTTTGAGGAAATGGCATAATATGAAGGAGTTGTACAATATTCCTGCCTTTACAATGCAGGGCCAATAAAACCTATTTAATGCCCTGCCTGCCTGCCTGCCCCTCTACCTGAGGAGGAGCAAGTAAAAAAAGGTCATGTATGGGGGGGGGGGGGAAAGGGGGGTTGGATTTTGACCTTTTTTACAAAGGGAAGAAGGAAGGTGAAAACTAAAGGGGGTTTAAGTTAAAAGAAGAAGACC
>Ga0116231_10003632_pt1 | contig 31906 bp, 21 predicted proteins | sample S1TSphgellanicum_2_FD_89695 | JGI IMG/M metagenome (GOLD analysis project Ga0116231, IMG submission 89695) | Host-associated microbial communities from peat moss isolated from Minnesota, USA - S1T2_Fd - Sphagnum magellanicum MG | ecosystem: Host-associated > Plants > Peat moss > Unclassified... | reverse complement strand
GGTAGTGTAAAGTTTAATAATTATTTTAAATAAATTAAAAAAAAAAAAAGAAAAATAAATTTGGGTTAAAGGATTATTATTTTTTTGTTTTTTTTTTTTTTTTTGTTTTATACCCATATAATTAATCAATTTTGAGTATTTTTGTTTTTCAAGCTTTTGTGTGTGGAATCTTTCCTCATTGTTTTTCATAACCTTACCATGGTATTGTAAGTCACAAGTGGGTTTAGGACTGAAACTATGTATGTTTATTACATAGTTAGGGTTTATAAGAAATTATTGCCTAAGTGGTTTGGACCCTTTGTTATTAGGAAGGTGTTTGTAGATAATGGATTTTATGAGTTTGAAAATGTTGATGGTTCACCATATCTAGATTGCATTAATCATGACAAATTGAAAAAGGTTTTAGATATGTGATTCCAAGGACGAAATCCATAATGAGTTTGGAAGTGATGTAACTTGATGTAGTTAAACTATTACCTATTTAATTATTTAACGGATGAGTTTGGTGATTTATTTGTTGGTAGTGTTTCATAGTTTAATTATGATTTGGTCATGATGCTTGACTTTCACATAGTAATTCATGTGAAAAATCTTTGACACATTAACATGCATTGATTTTCACATAATAATTTATGTGAAAATCATGTGAATTTTTTTTAATACATTAAAATGCATTGACTTTCACATGATACTTTATATAAAAGTCATGTGAAAAGTCTTTGACACATTAAGGTGCATTAACTTTCACATGATAATTTATGTGAAACTCATATGAAAAGTCTTTGGCACATTAACATGCATTAATTTTCACATGATAATTTATGTGAAAGTCATGTGAAAAATCTTTGACACATTAACGTGCATTAACTTTCACATGACAATTTATGTGAAACTCATCTGAAAAATCTTTGGCACATTAACATACATTGACTCACACATTTATGTGAAAAGTCTTTGCCACTTTATTATGCATGTGAAATCACATGGGGAGCCATGTGATGTGTACATTTTAGGAAATTTTTTGTTTAGTTTCCTTTTGGTTAATATATAAAAAGGTGTTTGTGACCTTTGAAAACACCTTCACTTGATAGAAATAAATTGTTGTATGAATATAAAATTTCATGGAATAAAATGGTGAAAAGAATTGAAATTTTTGTTTTGAAAGGTTTTGGTATAGTTTATGTGAAATCCATGGTAGGAAAATGGTGTGGCATACTAGTTATACAAGGATAATAAAAAGGTGAAAAAACATTTATGGAAACAAGAACATGTTGGATGTCAAACATCATGACAAGGTCATCTTCTTTGAACTCCTCTTTTTTCACCTACTTGTTAAAAGCTTTCTTTTGTTGAGCTTGTGCAATTTCAATGGATTGGTGAACTTTCAACTATAGTTCATCCAACTCATTAAGTTGCAATAATCGATGGCATTGGGATTCATCCAAAGAAAGTTTCATTGTTATGGCAATGCATAAAGTCATTATTTCCAACTCAATGGGTAAGAGTGCCTCCATCCCATAGGTTAAACAAAAAAGTGAATACCCTATGGTAGTTTTGTATGTGGTGCTATAAACCCACACAACATGGTGGATCTTGAGATCCCAATCACAAATGTTCACATGAACTTTCGCCTTTCTTGATAGCATGGAACACAATGTCCTATTGGTCTTTTCTCCTAGGCCATTGGTGTTAGGCTTATATATAGTAATAAACCTATGTTTCACTACAAGGTGTGCTAATAACTTTTCCATAATCTCACTTAAAAATTAGGGACCATTATCATGAACAATTTTGAGTGGTGTCTTGAATTGAATAAAGACTCGTTCATATAGAAATCGTGCTAGTTCTTATTTCACTGAAGACTTCAAGTCATTTATTTCTGTAAACTTTGTGAGGTAGTTTGTGGCAACCACAATGAATCAATGCCTTTTCTTAATCATTAGTAATGGCCCCATTAAATCAATTCCCCATTTTTTCAAAGGTCCCAAAGGTGGTATGGGGTGTAGAGGGCCACTCATAGTATACCTTTGTGCAGAAGCTTGACATACATCATAACTCCTCCAATAATCATGGACATCCTTTAAGAGGGTGGGTTAGTAGTAACTTGCCTGCAAATTTTTTTTTATAGTGATATGTTTCACAAAGTGGCCTCCACAAAACCCATCATGAAATTCATACAAAAGACGCAAAGTTTCACCCTTTCTAATGGTTCGTCACAAAACACCATCCCTTCTTTGGAAGTAAAGCTGGTTGCTTATTATCGAATAATTTTGATTTTTATGTTCAATCGTGCTTGCACCGCCTTTGTGGCTCTAACTAGAAACTTCATGCCATCCAAGTATTGAATGATTTCTTAGTATTCTTTAAGCATTTCTTTTGCATTGATGGCCATTATTGTTACATCTAGAAAGTCATCATCCTCTGAAACATCATCCACTCCTTCATATGCTTTTGTAAGACCATCAACATTGCCATGTCGTATTCCTGGACGATGGACAATGTCAATGTCAAATTCCTCCATTAATAACAGTCATTGAGCAAATCAACCACTTGGATTAGACTTGTTGACCAAGTAGGTTAAAGCCTTGTGATTTGTCATAATTTTGGCCTTATACCCCAACAAATAATGATGAAACTTCTTAAGAGAAAAAATAACTACAAGACCTTCTTGGTTTTTTTTGTAGTGGGGAAAAGAAGCTTTGAAATCCTATCAAGTTTTTTGAGATTTGTGGTACCCCCATGTTTTGACACAATGTGTCCAACCATCTTCCCTTTTGAAAAACAATTGTGGTTTTCTAAGGGTTTTTTCAAAATCACTTTTGAACCATCCAAGTGTTGAATGACTAATTCAAATTTGGTAAGGTGAAAAGCTCTATCATTATAAACTCCAAAGTCATCAATGAAAGCTTATAAAAAAAGGCTTAAAAATGGTTCAAAGACCTTGTTCATCAAATGTTGGAATGTCCCTAAAGCATTGCACAAACCAAAGGGCACTACCGTGTAACAAAAAGTTCCCCATGGTGTGGTGAATGTGGTCTTCAATTGATCTTCTGGAGCAATTTTCACTTGGTGGTAGCCCCTGTACCCATCTCCGAATGGGTACATCTTGTGCCTTGCTACTTCTTCCAAATTTCTTCACAAAATGGCAAAGGGTATCAATTTTTCTTAGTTACTTTGTTTAAATTGTTTTTCACTAGTTGTTTAGTTTGGGCCATGACATCAATCACATTTTTAGGAATTGTGAAGCTCTTTTCCAAACCCATCAAAGCCTTTTTTCGCCTTTCATTCATCGATTCAATTAAATGTACTTGAGTTTTGCCTTTCTTCTCTATTGAAAACCTTAGAGTAGAAGAACCCATGTTTTTTTTGGTAGACAAGGTTAGCAAGTTTGGACATTCTTTTAAATAATGTCCCATCTCTCGACAATTGTAACATTGAATTATTGATAGGTCCCTCTCCATGTTTCTGTTCTTATTAATCCTTAGTTGTAGTAGATGGAGGCTCAATTGGTTCATTTGATTTATCATATGTTCCATAGTTGACTCCATGCGGGAGTTCACTTCTAAATGCTTTTGCAGTTCAAGTTTAGTCGAGAATTGAATTGCCTTCACCATGGATTGCATAGTTGGTTATGGAATTTCCTCCATGCTCACCTCCTTCTTTTCAGCCACCTCCATTGCTTCATCAAATGTTTTTGCTTGTTCATATCTCACTTGTTGTCGTAGTTGTAACAATAGACGAATGGTGAAATGTTCTATCACTAATGCATTGATTCCAGCAAAAATTAGATCAGTTCCTTAATGACTTTATGCCCTAAGACATCCCTGGAGTTTATTTTGCAATGTCATTGTTCTCTCCTTATACTCTCTCATTGACTTTAAAGCCCTCTACTTAAGTTGATTCAATTCAAGTATTAAGTTTTGGTAGACATTTTTCATAAAAATTTCTTTCACTAGGGTTTTAATTATGTCATTCCGTGATCCTTTCAATGCTTTTGTCTATCGTTCAAACCAATGTGATGTTGTACCTTCTAATAATTCAAGAAAGAAATTAAGCCATTTTATAGTTGTTTTAAGCCTTATACTAATACAAGCTCTCTTATATTCCCTTGAAAATACTTCTAGGTTTTCACCATTATTTCCCCTAAAAACTAGAATTACCATGTTGATTTTTTTTAAATTTTATTTTCTTTTAAAAGATACCAAATTAATTATTTCCTTTTGACCAACTATCACTTAGTTTTCATAATCTCTCTTCATAAATTAAAAAACTCCCAATGGCCTGAATTGCATTTGTAATAAAATTTTCTTTATCTTTTCGGTGTAAATTTCTAAAAGGACTAGGTATTTCTAACCCTGCAATTATCCTATTTAAATGCCTGGATTGAAATACAACATTTACAAGATCATGACCATCATGAGTATCAATGACATCTCCACTCCACATGATAAGTTAATGGTTCTAGCATAGTCCAAAGTTGCATCCCTTTTCTTAAGCCAAATGAATAAATGTTGTTTTGGTGTGATCACTCTTTGGTGTTACTTCACAAGTTCAAGGTCAAGTTGAAGTCCAAATTTTTCCCATCGTCTATGTAGTTGTGACACTGACACAATTGGTTCACTTATAGTTCCAAATTCTTTAATAAGTTTCTTAACAAGTCTTTCAATAGGTGAACTTGGTTTAGCAACTCTTAATGTTAGTGATGGGGTTTGTTGCCTATCATTTAAAAAATGTGTGCCAGGGGAATCAGAAGCTTCTCCTAATGTTGACATTAATGTTTTATATAAGTATTAATCTTAAAAATAAAACATATATATTTTTTATTTTTTTCAAAAAAACTACAATAATTTTTACATCAAAACCAAAAAGTCTCAAGGTTTCAACAAGGTCTAACAAATAAAAATTTATTCATGAACGCCTACTATTTTTTGTAGACTTTCTATTTACATTCTTTTATATGACTTAACACATGTCATTTTTTTTTCCTTTTTTGCTTGTAGCTTTTATTTGCGAAACTTTTTAGACTCCCACAAATCCAATTCTAGTTCGTGCTTAGGGTTATAAGTAAAATCCAAAAGTAGACTTAGGGTCAAACAAAATGACTCATGTTTATGGTCTTCATGATGTTGTTTATGTGTTCAATTGTGCACCAAACTCAACATCGTTTGCCTTTTGTAATTTCCATTGCCACAAGCTGAATCTCCTCCACCCATGTTGTCACTTTTATCCATGATTTGGGGATAAACAAATCACCTTACATCTCCTGTTTTAAAACAAAACAAATAATTTTTTTTTCCTCCCAAATTTTCAACAATAAAATTAAGTTCCATAACACAAAAAACATAGACTTGGGTCCTGACAATAGAATCAAAAGATGTAAATCACGAACGGGTTTAGGACCGAAACTATGTATGTTTATTACATAAATATCTTTTCACCTTTCTATTGGCCATATGCAACTAATATGCCACAACATTTTCTTACCATGGACTTCACATAAACTATACCAAAACCTTTCAAAACAAAAGTTCAATTCCCCTCACAATTTTATTCCATGAAGTTTTACATTCATACAATAATTTATTTGTATCAAGTGAAGGTGTTTCTAAAGGTCACAAACACCTTCATATATATTAACCAAAAAAAACTAAATAAGAAATTTCTTAAAATGTACACATTACATGGCTCCCCATGTGATTTCACATGCATAATAAAGTGGCAAAGACTTTTCACAGAAATTATCATGTGTGAATTAATGCACATTAATGCGCCAAAGATTTTTCAAATGAGTTTCACATAAATTATCATGTGAAAGTTAATGCACATTAATGTGCCAAAGGTTTTAAAAATGAGTTTCATATAAATTATCATGTGAAAGTCAATGCATGTTAATGTGTCAAAAACTTTTCACATGAATTATTATGTGAAAGTCAAGTAGCATGATCAAATCATAATTAAACTTTGAAACCTTACCAACAAATAAATCATCAAACTCATTTGTTAAATAATTACATAGGTAATAGTTTAACTACATCAAGTTATAGTATCAAAGCAAATGTTGTAAGTCATAAAGGCATGTAACATTTGATTCCTTAAATTTTTGTCTTGTTGACAAATTCGATGAAACCAATTTCTATGTGTGAAAAATGAAGATGCAAATGTATTTACATGACAACGATATGTGCAAAATTGTCAATGGTTCTCAAACTAAGCTAGTCACACCTACATTTTAGGTTGATTGGGAAAAAACAAATGGCAAGGTTAAGGCTTCTATTCACAATTTTGAAAATTATGAATCATAAATTCTTTTGGTTAGTGATTTGAAAACATCAAAAGAAATGTGGGATGGTCTTTGCGAGAATTATTTGAAATTAAACATGGTAATATAAAGATGTTCCTATGTAAAACCTTTTATAACATGAAGGATGTTTTAGTTGGTAAATATTTAAAGGATTTCAATCAATGGTTGAACAATTAATTCTTGTTGGGGTACGCATTGTTAGATGAGGATAATGTGATGGCATTATTGGGCACAATACCTAGATTATATGAATGATTAGTAGTGTTGTTAAGGGGATAAAATACATTCACCTTATTATCAATTATTGGATTACTTTTCCAAGAGGAAATGAGAAGAAAATCTTGGAAAAGATTCTCGAAACAAGAAAATGAACAACATTGTTCATTACCAAACAACCTAAAGTTTCAACTATTTTTCTAAAAAGAAAGGAAATTAAAGTCTCAAAATAATAAAGAGATGTCGAATGATTCAAAGAAAGGGAAATGTTTCTTTCATAAGAAATTTGATCATTACATAAAAGATTGCAATACAAAAACTGTTGAAGAAGGAGAAGTAAGTCAAAGCAAATAGTGTGGTGAACACTAAATTATTCATAGTTGCACTATTAGCCCAACATATAGTTAACAATTTATGATACCTTGATTTGGATGTAATTCAATATATGACACCAAATAAAAATTGATTCATCACATATTTTGAAGTTTGGCCCAAAAAATTTGTATTTTTTTGGAGATGATAGTAGTCATGAAATTGTAGGAAAAGGGGTAGTAGATCAACTCAATTATTAAAGTTGATGCATTTGGATTTATGCAGTCTGATGCAAACAAACTTTTTGGGAGGATCATAACATCTTGTGACATTCCTAGAACATCACTCAAGATGGACTTTGGCAAATTTTATGAGACACAAAAGTGAAATGTTCAAAAAAATCAAGGAACATAAGGTTATGGAAAAAGTTCATACATAACATAAATTGAAATATTTTAGATCTCATAATGGGGGAGAATTTACATTTGGACAATTTAATCAATTTTGTATTGAAAATGACATTTTAAGACAACTCAAAATTCTTTACATTCCTTAGCAAAATGGGGTTGTTGAGAAAAAAATCATACTTTAATTTAAAAATGTAAGGAACATGTTTTTTAATGCTAGGCTAAGTAAAATGTTTTGGACAAAAACCATAGCCCTTGTCAAATATGTTCTGAAAAAAAACTCACATATGCAATTGGGGACATAACTTTAGAAAAAATTTGAAATGGTAAAAAGCCTATCCTTTCATATCTATTAATTTTTGAAAGTGAAGTTCATAGCCAAGTCCCAAAAGAGAAAAGAAAGAAATTAAACAATAAAAGCATAAAAAACATCTTCCTTGGTTACGATGGAAGTACAAAAACAAATACAAATTATATAATGTATGTCATGCCCATACATGGCCTCATATAGATGGCTAGTTACAGGCATGCCAATGTGTGCTTTCAGGGTTAATGTATGATCTTAGGTGATTGTACATTATTAGGTATTTAGGGTTTCGGTTTGTTGGCCAAGCCTTTCCTTTCTCTTTTTAGTTTATGTCAACCAACAGAGCCGGGAAACAAGTTTCAAAGCTCTTTCTCCTTTCTTTATTTCTCATTCTCTTTTTCTCTCTTGAAGTTATCGAGTAAAAAAAAATAAATAAATAAAAATTTCGACGATCGTCGCCTTCCATTGCTATAGAGCAACGTAGTGCCGCCTACCATCTCTCCGTAGCAACGTAACGTTGCCATTGCCGCGAGCTCTAGTGCTGCTTGCCATCGTTGCATAGTGCGTTGCCATCCGTCGTTGTCGTGAGCTGCAATAGTGCCGCACCGCTGTTCTGACGTGTGTTGCAAAAACGCCGCAGCGATGCAAGCTACAGTAGTGTTATTGTGACGCTTGCTGCAACAATGCCGCAGTGACGTGAGCTGCAACAGTGCTGCCGCTACGCGTGCTCCATCAACGCCACAACAACGCGAGCTATAGTAGCATTGCCGTGACGCGTGCTACAACAACGCTATAGTGACTTGAGTTGCAATAACGCTGCTGCGATGCGTGCTGTAACAATGCCGCAATGACGTGTGTTGCAACAACACCACAACCATGTGAGCTGGAGCAGCGTTACCCTGATGTGTGCTACAACAATGCTGCAATGATGCAGCGTTACCGTGATGTGTGCTACAACAATGTCGCAATGACGCAGTGTTGTTACGACGCCTGTTGTAATTGTGCTGCAGCATTGTTACGACGCTTGTTGCAACAGCACTATAGCAACATGAGTTGTAGCAGTGTCGTGAGCTTGCAATGTTGCAGCAGTCCGAGCTTGCATTGTTGTAATTCCACGTTACCGTCGGCCATCATTGTGGAGTTCACGGGCGCTCTGTGATGTTATGACCTTCGATGTTACAATGTCGATTTTCATCCATAAACATTCGTTCGTCGAACTTCCGTCCATTGGACTTTTGTCCACGGATTTCCGTCCGTCAAACTTCCGTCCGTTGGATTTTCGTCCGTCGAATTTTCGTCCGTCAAATTTTTATCTGTTGGACTTTCGTCCATAGACTTTCATTTGTGGAACTTCCGTCTGTTGGAACTTCCATCCATCCAAAGATTTCCATTCGACATTCGTCGGACTTGTATCTTGCATCCTGCGCCCTACTGTCTTGTGTCTTGACATCCTGTGCCATGTCGTTTTGCATTTTGTTGTCCTATGTCCTATCATTCGGTCGTTTTGCCTTTTCATCCGACATTTGTTTGACTTCGTTCGACCTTCGTTGGACATTCATTTGACTTTGGGTCAAAAGATATTAGTCTTTTAAAATAAAACAATTTTGTTTTGTACCCATTGTTAAATAACTTTGAGCATCTTTTCTTTCCAATCTTTTATGTCTAGAATCTTTTCTCATTGTCTTTCACAACTTAAATAAATAAACACAAATTAAATTTTTTTCTAGAGGGGTCTTCATTTATTCAGGAATCATTAAAATATATTCACAAACATGAAAAAAATTGAAAAATTTGAAGATGCAAATAAAAAAAGACATCACTACTTGAATATTTGAACATGAATAAGGAAGGAAGAAAGTGCTTCTAAAAGGATAGTTACAAATGGTTGCTCTTTTTGTGAAAATATTAAAGCCCAAAGATTCTTTTTGAAGCCTAGCTCTTCTAGAGATAGTACCATTTGATATAAGCAACATCATTTGATCATGACTTTTATTTTATGAGAATTCATACTTTGTTTTTGCGGATTAGTGTAATATGAATTCATTAATATGTTCATTGTTTAGGTTCAATCCAAAATATGTGAGGAAAGTGTTTATTTCTTTTCTGTAACAAAACCCACATAAATGGATCCACACTTCAACATGATATGCACTTTAATAATTGAATGATTCTAGCTTGTGAGGTATGGAACAATGAATTGTCAAATTGATGTAACTAAAAATAACATCCAAATCAAGATAACCTTCTGAACAAACATTCAATGCATAATGATAATATGTTTTTTTCAAACCCTAAAACAACTATGCATATATATATTACAAACACTCACAATGAAAGCAATTCGCATCAACAAAAAAAAATATATATATTAAAGAGATCTGTAAAGTCACCCTGTCTTCACCCTCTCTTTGGGGCTCCTCTCAACCCCAAACCCGTCTTTCAACCTCAAATCGCAAAGTAATGAAATTTTATTAAATCTGAGTATCAAATGTTGGAACTCAGCATTTAATGCACAAGGTTCGAGAATAATTATAGCAGCAGCAGTGAAGGCGCTCAGGAAGAAGCAAAGCGGGGTGAAGACGAGATGTAACCAGTTTACCATAAAAATTGATGGTTTTTTTGAGTTTCATCCCAATTCGAATCATAATGTACTTTTTTTGCAGGTTCTTTTTTTGAATCTCACCCCCTTTATGACCAAACTCAGTGTTCTGAAGAAAAATCCCCTATCTTTCTTTCTGTATAACCTCAAAGTACTGGACTCTTTGGAGCCTTTGGACTTTATTGAAATTTTGTGGTCCCTGCTGGCGTTGGGATCATAAAGATGAAAGATATGTTCAAAATCATTTGTAGTATAATTGGAGGGCCCCTTATCTAGTATATTAGTCCCTGCACCTTTTGTGGGGCGGTTCAAAAATGCTCTTGTCCAATGGGGAGGGTAAATCGGCACCCATGTTGGTACCTTCATCCTTTAGAGTGAGGCCTCTTATTGGCCGTATAAAGCCCAAAAAATGTTAAGAGTTGAACTGAGAGAATCTGATTTAGTTGAATAATGGGATGTTTGTTCTTATTTAGAAATAATTTAAGTGGATTTTGGGATTCTTACAATGGTACCAAGGTCGGTGCTGGTTCACCCGAGGCGTCTCAAACAAGCATTCCATTTACCTAATTTATTTTTTTTCAAAACACCCTGCATTTAATTTAATTAATTGTTTTGGATGACACACACCACATATCACGTGAAACCAAACAGAAAACAAAGCCCTTGGCCATGGGTTTGACCCAAATTGGGCCCATGCACAGCCCCACCTTGTGTGGTCCCTTATTCCAGTAAAGCCCAAGGCCGGAGACTTGTCCCGACAACAACAAGAGGAGCTGTTTGCAAGGGGGGAAACCAAAGGAAAAAAATAAAGGGAGCTACAGCACTGTAAACTACTATTTGTAGTATGAAAAAAATATCCCACTCTAGGGGCCTAATTATCTTGGGCAGATGTTTTTTGCTGCCCGGACTCACTAAAAGTGTTATTGCTGGGTGATCAGGATTTTTTACAACCTCTGAAATCCCCCCCAATGTGTGCCCATGAGCTGGGCAATTGATATCGACGTGTCTCTGTGCCTATGAGGACTAGCCTTTTTGTAGCTTACTATATTGTGCCGAAAAAACGAAGTCAAAAAATTAAAAGTTCTAAATCAAGTTATTTTGAGATTTTCAATAGCCATAATTTGATCAATTTTTTTAAAAAACCACTAGATGATTTCTATACACGGTTGAAGTAGATGACCAAAAATATAGAAGGATGTTTAAAGTGTTTTACCTTCATATTTAGCTTGTAGCCAGCCGAATTGGCTAAATATTCTTACGAATGATAATCACCACTTTGGCTACATTACAAAATTGAAAAAATGTAACAATTATGTAACCTAGGACGGGGCTGTGCTTGTGCTTTGCTTTCAGCATGTAAGCTGCTGTCTCTCCTACTTGCACGGTCTGAGGTCGTGTACCACATACACCAGCCTCTATACCCAGTGTTTGTGCAGTTATTTGATTTTAAAATAACTGACGGTTCCATCCTGTTCATTAAAATTTCAGAATCAAAGAACCGCTGGTTCCGATCTTTTGAAAAAAAAAAAAAAAAAATCAGAATCAGAGAACTCATGGGTTTCAGTTATTTCAGAAACATCAAAGAACTGGCAGTATTCATGAAAGAATGGGGCAAAGAACCAGCGGGTAGAAAGGGCAGTATTTTTTGAGTTCTTCAAAAAAAGATTTGAGAATCAAGGTTCTACACTAAAACCAGTTAAATTTTATTTTATTTTCCCACCTCCCCCAGGGTAAGCAATGATATACCCGGTCTGCTAACCGGAAGGTACACTGCTGCAGACCTCTTCCTCTTCTATACTAGCTCTGCAGCATATGTACACCTGCCTGCAGGTAAGTACACTGTCTTGCAGCATCTATTGTAGCTAGTAGGAGTCTTAGTAGCTCCTGCAGCTGGCTGATCAGCTCCTAGCTACACTAGCTTTGCATCCCAGGGCTACCTTTTGCATGCAGCATGAGCTGTTGCTTCAAGTTTATGGTCTTGGATTGTTGGTGAAGCAGCACAACATAATTCACATATGATTCTATTTACATAACTGTAGAAGACTAGAGCAGCGAGCTCTGATCTTTCTCTCTCTGATCTCTAGCTAGCTGAGTCCCAGCTCTTTTTCTTCTCTGCAGTGATCGGGAACCTGTAGCATGAGTTTAAATATACAAGACTAGAGCAAGCTCTGATGATATCTTTCTCTCTCTCTAGCTAGCTCAGTCCCAGCTCCTTTTCTTCCCTGCAGTGATCAGGAAACTTATGTAGCAGTTTACATTTCTCTAGTACTCCTGGCGATATTGCTGGAGAGTGCTCGTGTAGAGCTCTGACTGTAGCTAAATATTCTTAGATCATACTTGCCTTTTCCAGCTTTGCTGCAAGCTGGGAAAGAAGCTCTCATTGAGAATTGAGGCCCCATTGATCATTTGGAATTTGCAGAGGTGATCATTTGAGTGAAGGAGTGCTGCTGAAATAATGGTGAAGGAGGTCGGCAGAGCTGACGTTCCAGCAGCAAGGGACTACACGGACCCAGATCCGTCTCCGCTTGTGGATGTGGCGGAGTTTGGGAAGTGGTCGTTCTACCGAGCCGTGGTTGCCGAGTTCGTCGCCACGCTTTTGTTTCTTTACATCAGCCTCGCGACTGTGATCGGGGCAACCCGCAACGCAGCTAATTGTGCTGGAGTGGGGATACTGGGCATCGCTTGGGCATTCGGAGGCATGATCTTCGTGCTCGTCTACTGCACTGCTGGAATCTCAGGTACATGAAGCAGCAACAACAACTGAATATTCAACTTGCCGATTGCTCTAGAAGAGGTACTGTCTAGGGAATATTCTGTTCAAGGAATCACTTGCAGCTGGTTACTAGACTAGCTGAAGCTGGTGCGAGAGTTGGGTTGGGTGGGTGTTGGGAATATTCTTGACTGCAGGCGGGCACATAAATCCAGCAGTCACGTTCGGTATGTTCCTTGCACGGAAGGTATCGCTAACACGAGCACTCGCCTACATAATAGCACAGTGCTTGGGAGCAATCTGCGGTGCGGGGCTTGTGAAGGGCTTTCAGCGGTCGTTCTATGAGAACTACGGCGGTGGCGCCAATTTCGTTCATCCCGGATACAGCCTTGGCACCGGACTCGCCGCTGAGATCATCGGAACCTTCGTGCTTGTGTACACTGTGTTCTCGGCCACAGACCCCAAGCGCAATGCCCGTGACTCCCATGTTCCGGTAAATCAAAGCATTTCTAGAAACTGTCCAAGACTCAAAAGAACCCAGTGTGCTCGCTTGATACCAACAATCCAATAAGGATCTCTTTCCATCAGGCTGCTCTGATCACAGCACAGTACTGCTGTGATCACAGTTACACACAACAGCCTAACGGGAAGCCACTGTTATAGGGCCTTGTTTCTTACTGCAGGGAAAGTTGCTTTCCATTGGAGAGTTGTAAGTGCGTTGAAAATATGTAATCGATCATGTTAGGAACTCTGGGAACACAGCTTCTCATGAAGAGAAGGACAGATGCCATTGTATGGTGAGTCACAGTTTGACTCAGAGCCCTTGCAGTCGGTCAAAAGTTTGACCTTTGAACTGTGAGATGACTGCGCGCACTGCTCGTTGAAGAAACATAATGGAAAGCTATTGTGATACAGCAGCCTAATGGAACGATGTCCTAAGGCTGATCATGTGTTTGTTTTCAAGCTCATCCGATAGTGAGTTGATCATCTGTTTGCTGCGTCTGGCCTGCCGCCTGCTGCAGGTCCTAGCGCCATTACCTATTGGGTTTGCAGTCTTCATGGTTCATCTGGCCACCATCCCCATCACTGGGACAGGAATCAATCCGGCTCGCAGTTTCGGAGCTCAAGTCATTTACAACCACAACTGGCACCATCATGTGAGTACCCAATTCTCATTCTCTCCAGCTAATAATTCCTGATCATCTGGAAATCCCTTGCTCTGCATTTTCAGATCAGCGATCCCGCGAGGCGTCCCGCTTGCACTATGCATGGTTTCTATATATTTCTTCATGTCAAATCCACTCGATGATGATCGATACCCAAAACGTAATAGATATCCCTGGAATTCATAACTGGGGTGGTAGCCCAGGTCAAAGAGTTTTAGGAGTAAGATTTTCATGCAGCCAATATTATGGTATTAGTTGATGTAACTGGCTGCTCTAGTTTCACGTGGTTTCTAAAACAAATGTCTGATTTGGGTTTTGTTTTGTGGTTTTGGTGTGGAATATTGTTCTTCCTCATGTGCAGTGGATTTTCTGGGTTGGTCCATTCCTGGGAGCTGCAATAGCAGCAGCTTATCATCAGTATGTGCTACGAGCTGGTCGTTTCAATGGTTTGGGATCATTCCGAAGTACCCCAAGCAACCACCTCTAGCAGCATGCTGCTGTAGTCTCATGAGTGTTCTGAGTCACTGCTTGATTTTAACATTCCAGCAGCAATTGTTGAGCATTTGGGGGGTTTTTGGAGGATCGACGGTTCTTGGCTTTTGTATACGTAAGTCTTTGCAGTTTCTCAGGTTAAATTACAAGAGCATAATGCTTTTTAGTTATGCCCCCACTTTAGCAGGCCAGGCCAGTTGGTAAAGTCTCGTCAATATTGGCTTGAAGGTTTAACAAGGCGCTAGCTAGTGATGAATTCCATTGTACTAGTACATGTGTGAGGGAGTTTGCACTGTGCAGTATGTAAAGATTGCTATAATTGTTGGAACACGTAGTTAAACCTTTTGCTTTAGTCTAAACTTGCCTGTAGTTCAATAAATGTATTATTGTGGGACTTCAATGCAGTAAATATAAGTACTTCTCAGCCTCTGCTTTCAGATCCAGGTTTTCGACTCCCATCATGCAACGTTACTAGTACCCATGTTGGTCTGCTGTATAGGCATGCACCTGGTCTCAACACTGATAGAAAGCACCCTATCAGATCCAGATAATCATAAAGATGTTGGAGGGCATGGTACAGGCTGAAATTTTCCTCTGTGAAGGCCAAGTTTTGAAAAATGGAACACTTGTTTTCAAATTTTTCATGATATCCGATCATTATCACAGGGGAAAAAAATTAAAAAATGGAATTGGCATATGTCTTTATGCTTGGTAAAGCCCTCAGCCATGCACTTTACCCTACATTAAACAAGCACTGAGTTCATTCCCTAAAGACTCTGGCCTCTATGGCTTAGTTCAAACCTTCAAACTAAAAACTTCCCTTTGTTCCAAACTTCTCACTAAGATGCATGTACTTCTATGTAACATGCCCATCCATCAGATGCACACATACTAATATTACAACATATGTCACTCACACATTGGGTCAAGTATGAGCCAAAATTTTATGCCCAAATCCTACATCAATGCCTAGTCTGTTCCCTATGGGCAGAGCCAACAAAAACTTGCATGTGTTTCATTGTCAGCTTCTTCAACCAAACTCAAACATGAATTTTGAGATTAAATTCTGTATTAGGGTTTTGTGCAGCTCATCATGTGGGAGGGGTGGGGGAGACTACTAAGTTTTCATACTCCACTTCAGAAATGGCCAAATTAATGCATAGATGTTTTTTCCATGCTTCCTGCAAAAAATGGCCTAGTAACAAATTGTTTTCAGAAATGTAAAACCCATGATATCTATGCAATCATTCTGTCACATGAAATGGCAAATTCTCTTGAAATTTCAGCACATTTTCAGAGTTACTGTGAATCACATTTTTAATGATCTATTAGGACTGAGAACCAGCAGGATAGATTTTAGAACTCAATTAAGCGGTCACATTCTATAATTGAAAAATGGAACTGAAAATTGTAGCTGAACAATGACAAAACAGAAAGCAGTCTAGCAATAATCATTGCTTTAAATGAGCTCCTCACACAATATAAAAGAAAAATGGAGGTGAAAGTGTAGGGTAAAACTCCGGGCTTAACCTGGCACAAAGACCATGAGAATTTTTTTTTTTCACTTTTTTCTTGTGATACCCGCTGGGTATCACAGGAAAGAAAGTGAAAAATAAATGAGGGCAGGTGTTTTGCAAAACGTAATGTACATCTCTGCCTGCCCTCTGCAGAGGCATATTATGGCCTAGTACGGCAACCTCTAAATACACACTTAGGAATTTTCTCTTAGGTCTTTACATTCTAGCCAATCAACAACAGAAAAAGAAAGCTGTTCTAGGCATCTTGAGTTCCTCCGTAGAATTTTTGCAATGATTCAGATGTGTAACAAAGCTAGAGAGTGACCTCAACACCCACCAGTGCACCTTGCAGGATGGATGGTGTGTGGATAGGAAACACTTTTTCATTAGATTCTCATCTTATAGCTAATCATCCCATGCATGTATCTATCTATTTAGTAGCCACCAAGTGCCTCAGCTACTTCCCTAATGTATAGAAATCACTCACATTCCATAACTACTTACCTCTTACAACTCACTTATAATGGTGCATTCAGACTTGATGTTAAATCAATGTTAAATGAAAATCTAGGTGGCACCCAATTCTTAAATGGGTGATAGCTTAATGTTAAGTGAATGTTAGTTTAACATAAAATTTTCACAATAAATAAGTTTAAGTCTTAAATGAATAGTATGCAGTGTTACCAAAAATGTTCTAAAAGGTTTTAAGTACATGTTTTATAGGCATACTCAGAGTCATTGTTCGAAAACAGCCAGATAAACAGTTATTTTAGGTTGACTTTGGAAAGAGCTGCAGATTTAGTATTTGTATTTAGTAATTTATGTTTGAGAGAAAAGCTTTTTGATCCAGAATATAAGGAAGAATTTGTAAAATGAATAGATGAAGATGAATAAATGTAGAGCAAGATACAATGCCTCAGTTTGAGATCTTGTATTTTTAAAATTTTAAGAGAATATTTTTTATATCATACATCATGACATATTTCTGCTCTGCCTTTCAAAATGATGTATTTTTCATATTTTTATCATTTAAAAAAAACATCATTCTCCATCTTTGGTAACACTGCTAGTATGGTGTTAATGGACTCAACACTAAAGTCCCTAACACCAAGTGTGAACATACCTTCAATTACAGAGGTAGTTATCAGTTAACTTATAGGTAGTGTGAAGGCCCAGAAGGATGAGGATGATTTACAAAATAGATCACCATAGTTGGAATCTTTGTAACCCCAGTATGCTTCATCCACAACTGTGCCATAACAGGTTTCCTGCCGATTGCGCACGAGTGGCTGGATGCTGGGTTACATAATCAGTAACAGGCAAAGTAATCTTTTGGACACTCTTAAGATACATTCACGTAAACATGTTCAACTTTATTGAAAGGAAACAAGAAGACAAAATGAAGAAGAATGGATCAGAACAAAAGGAAGGAGCTCAGGATAAACAATAATGTAAAACTATCCTACTCATCGTCAGCAAGAAGCAAAGCAATTGTTTGGACACTCTTAAAATACATCATTGATGAAAACATGGTCAACTTTATTCAAAGGAAACAAGAAGACCAAGTGAATAAGAATGGATCAAAACAAAAGGTCAGAGCCAAAGATAAACAATAATGTGAAAAACCATGATACGCAGCCAGAGCACACATTGAGGTCATAATTACTCATATACGTACAGTTACAAATAGGTCGACAATTATTAATTAGATAAAAATGATTTCGACCTTCCATAGTTCAATATCCACTCATAGAAAACCTTTGGATGTAGCCACCTTACATACAGTGCTCTATGGTTGTGTGAAGTGCATCACATGGCAGGCTAATGTTTTTGTAATTGGGTTTTTTGACAAAATTATTCTGGTTTTCTTGATTGGACATGAGTTTGTTTTTTAACGCACTTTTGACACGTGATGAGCATTGAGAGGCGCAAAAATTCACCCTGGTTGCTCTTTAAAGTTTATTGTGGGTAGCTCCAATTGGGGGGAAGAAAGGAACATTCAAAACAAAGAAAAATGGAGAGGGACGTGGACATCTGAGTGCTGTGCCCCATGCCAAGAATAGGACGCCAATTTGTGAGAGCCACAGAAAGGAACCCTGTGACTTCTGTTGTTGTACTTGAGGCTGTCAATTAGGCTGACTCGACAAAGTAAATAAGTGGAAGAGACAAAGCATGTACCATTCCAAATAGTAGTATGATGCTCACGCCAAACACAAATGGTGACTAAATTCTTGTCAAGTAGCCAATTGCTTACATTGATGCGCCTATGCTTACATTCCACATCAGTTCTAAAGTGATCTTCGTGGACCGAGTTTGTGAAGATCCATTTATTTTTTCCCCTGACAAGAAAAGGCATCTATGACAATTTTTTTGTTCAGTAGCCTATGTTTACATAACACATCTGTTACTCCCATGTGGCAGGGGAGAGCGTGTTGGGAGGAGTGGGGTGGGGGGTGTTTAGGGTCTTGCCTTGATCAATGAGGAGTTGTACAGATCTGATTTTCTGAAAAGAAAAAAGAAGAAGAAAGGTGCACATGAGACATGACAAATGAGCTCTGTTCTTTGCTGGTGTTGTTTGCTTGTGAAAGGTCAATGTGGCCCACTCAGTGATTTGGGTTAGCCAGAAAATGGTCATTTTTCCAATAGGAAAGACAACTTTGAGTAATAGCTACACACTCCTCTTTGCAAAGGGTATAAGTGTATAAGAGCCCAAAACTGGTGATGAACCATTTTATCAAGGAAAATTTCAGGCATCCAATGAGATCCTCTTAGGAAGAGGGAATATTAGCATAGGCCAAAAATTGTGACAAACCATTCAATGAATAAAAATTTCAGGCATCCAAAGAGACAACTCAAACATGCACATAGTATAGCATAATGTGATTTCTAATAATGAATTGTGGGTGTATCCAAGGTTCAAAACTATTGTTTTTGCAATGGGCCTCATCTATTTGCCCGATGCAAAAAAGAAGAAGAAAGGTTGAACCCTTTGAATAATCCCAAGTAAAAAGTCTGATTTAGACCTTCCATTTGGCAACCCATTTTTGCCTAATCTAAGTTAATGCCAGGGATAACATGGTGGGCACTGGGATATGTTTCTGCTGAAGTAGGGGGTTTGTGTTTGAGATGTCATGTAAGTGCAAGGCCTCTTTATAAAGAAGAGGTGTCTTTTGGTAGTTGGTTGTGCATGCAAAATAAAAATAATTTTTTTTTTTTTATAGGGTGACTAAAAAATAATTTTATTATTTTTTATTATGTTAACATATACAAACATGAACATGAAAAAAAAAATTTGACAAGGCTATGGTGCAAATCGTGTTTAAAACTAGTGTTCAACAAACTAAAAAAAAATGAAAGGCCCTACTCCTATTCATATTTTTTTGAAAACATTTTAAACCAAGAATTAACTATAAATTAACTGAAATTTAATTAGAAATTTACTCAGGCTTAATTAAAAATTAACTGAAATTTAACTAAAAATAAACTAATTAATTAGAATGAAAGTTAATCAAAACTTAGATAATTGGTGTCTAACATTCGCATCCGTCACATCATGGGTCTCAATTCCCACTTGAAAATGTTAAAGACCCACCTCCTTTTGCATTTTCACAGACTTGTGAAAATGTGCATGAATCTTAACACACTTTTTTAACCCACATTGTTTTTTGTGTCCTAAACCTTGATAAAAAAAACTTGAGGTTAAGGTAACAAAACGAGTGTGACACTAAATTTTGGACATGTCTCCCACCCATGGACTTTACATGTCATAAAACATGCAATGAAATTTATCATAAACCTAAATTTATGTAGATCATGATGCATAGGAAGGGGACAATTCTTGTTTTTAACGGTAGGTGTACGATTTTCCTCCCCTTCTTAAGGAATAGGCATAATAGGTCTTTTTTTAAGATGTTCTTGGAATAAGGTGTTCCAAATACATTACTAAACATTCCCAAATATTTTTATGTATTATGGAACATGCCTATGTAGTGACATGTTTTTCAAAAGCATGTTCCAAAGCATAACCAATTTTGCCTATGTCTTTTTAACATCGATACATAGGAAGAATGAAACTTAACAAAACAACACAAAAGGTGAAAGTGACAAGTGGTTGCTTGTCTCGTTTGGGAAAAAAACAAATTTTTTTTGAATAGGACACAAAAAAAAGTTACATATTACTAAAAGTGTAAAACATCACTACCACTTTTCACTAAGATATTGTAATGTTATATATTATTGAATGTTTGCAATGCTAATTTACACAACCAATTGTCTTTCAAGCATTATGTCCAATGTGCCAACAACACTTGTACATGTAACTTGAATATTTGACATGGGCTAACTTGAATATGTAATTTGAATACGTGGACACGTAAAGTAATTTGAATACATATATAGTTAATTGAAAAAGGGGAATTGTAAAAGTTGAATGTATTTAGCTTGTTGAACAACTCATGAAGTTTAGGTGATGTTTCATGATACTTTATGAGTCATCAAGTAGGGCTAGATAAGATATGGCTTTATGAATGTGGAGTTAAGTTGTTTTTGTTTAATCTTTAAAAAAATATTTGCACTTGTGTAAGCATAGAATTTGGGGACTAGGATCAAGTATGACTTGATTAACATTAAGTTTCATAAAAGGATTTGTGATTATAACTTAGATATTGGAAGTGATGTTGAGAGTTTTGCAAACATAGATCATTATATCATAATATACAAATTTCATGATTGTTAATATACACATTTTATCTCATTTGGTATGATAATGCAAAATGTTTCATGTATCATTATTTTGTTGTTGTTGAACACATAACTTCATGCCTACTCTTCGTCCAATAAACCCGCTTAGGCCTTACATACACATATTATACATCATATATCATACAATTGTGTACCTTAGATTTACTTGTTCATAGTTGTAGGGTAAATGAAGAGATTTGCACATATGCATACTCTATAAATGTAAGGTAAACTTTTACTTTTACACAAACCTGAGTTCATATTTTTGCAAAGTTCATATACCCTTTCCTGAACCCAAATTGAAATGTTTTTGAAAGCTACATACATTTCCACAGGTTACATTCATTTTGAACAATTTCATTTACCCTTACCAAGCTGATATATTACAAGGAATGTAGTAGCTGCCTAGCTATGCTGGTCTCTATCAGTGTTGGGTGGTTCTCACTTTTTTGTGAGAATTGGTTGATTCCGATTTTTTCATGATCCTGATCGAGTTTTCAATTTTTTTTTTTTTTGGGCTGATGAGAACCGATCAGGTTATCAAAAAAATTCAAACTCATCCAGTTTTCAAATAGGGCAATTCTCATATATACAACAACAACCGGTTTTCACATCCCATTTTCAGAACTTGATTATTAAACTTTTCATTAATTATTAAATAATTAATAATTTAATTTCTTTGTCCAAGGAAAAGAACAACACCATGTGAGAAGAGTAATAGCAATAAAGAGAGAAAAGTAATAATGAGAGAAGAGTTATAGCAGGAAAAACAAGAGTAAGTAATAGCAATAAAGAGAGAAGAATAATAATGGAAGAAGAGTAATAGAAGTAAGAGGAAAGAAGTAAAAGCAAGAGGAGAAGAGTCGCAGCCCTCGGTGAGAAGAAGAACGAGAGGAGCCAATGAACCAAATTTGTTTAATACCCTGAGAACCAGATTAGGGTTTTCATGTGAAAACCCATTTGGTTCTCTTTTTTTTTTAATAAATTTTCGATTCCAGTTTTCTTAGTCAGTTCTCATGTAAGTGAGAACGATGTGAGAACCTTAAAACCGATTTTCAGTCCAATTTTCACTCCAAATAAGAACATTCGATTCTGCATGTGAGAACCGGAATGAAAACCTGTCTGAGAACCAAGTCACCCAGTGAGAACCGCCCAGCACTGGTCTCTATGTCAGGTGAACCTCCCTTTTGTTCCAGCAAGAGCAGTGTTACCACATGAATGTCCTTAAAGCTTTGGAACTCTATTCGAGCTTGGAAGGCAACAGGAAGCCAATCAGGTGAAGGACAACATGAGTAGCCAATCAAGTGAAGGACGACATGAGTAGAGGACCCAGCGACAATTGGGAGGGAGTGTGTGAGCAACTCTTATTATGGCTAATCCACTTGTGGAGTTGGGGATTTTCCTGTCTTATGATCATTGAGAACATTTTTTTAATCACAATAATAGAATCGTTGTACTTTGAGTTGACCTCCAAAAGGTCTTAGGCGTTAACAGTGGAAGTAGCACAAGTATTCTTGTAAGTGATATTCAAGCAAACCCATCCTTTATGAGAATATCTAATAACTTAGAACTATCTTAGAAGGTTATGTACTTTACCGTGAAGCTTTATAAGTAGTTGAGGGGAGCCAAATGATTAGATATTCCACTTATTTCATCAAACATTCACTCAATGGTACTGCATCTCATTTGTTTTAGTTCATGTGCAAATTTGGTTTGATTATGTTTTCAATCTTATTTCGCAGAATACAAGTTTTTATGTATCTGAAGTCCAATTATGTTTTAAACTAATTGTCATGGCATAAACCGGTGCTGGGTAGGTACCGAAAACACAAACAGACAAAAGACCTCAGGGGATTATCAGGGTCGTTCTGAGGCTTTATAACCACAGTCCTCAAAACAATCACAGAACTGGTTGTAATAGACAACCGCTATTCTCAGCAGAATATTGAAAACGTCAAATAACCACTATTATAACTGCAGGGTTTTTATTAGTTCTTTCATGAAAACTATCAGTTGTTTGCAGTTTTTGGATTAGCTGCATGGAACCAGTGGTTCTTTGATTCTGCATTCTGTGGAAAAAATGGAACTGGCAGTTGTCTATTTCTGGAATGTGTAGAAGCCTCAAACCTGCTCCCCATTAACAAAATCAAATACCCATCCAGCACTCACACTTTTTTACGAATGAAAGAGACAAAAGACCCTTTGATATATTGATTTTTCACTAAAGAGGGTATGGTGAACACAATTTTGTTGAATGAAAGAAACAAAAGACCCATGTGCCTAGAGCATACAAAAGGGATGGACGTTGAGCTCGATTCATGCAGGGCTTGAAGACACCCAATCCTTGTCCCATAGAGTTAACAGTTTACAGTGTACAACTAACTTTTTGTAGCTGGAATGTTGAGTTGTGTGCAATCAGAGGAGCCAAAAATATCACCTGATGCAATGACAAAAAATGGATGAATCAGCTTTGATCTTACTAGTCACCACCGCCCAGCAGCAGCACAGCAGTTGGAACTCGGGGCAAACAAAGTCTCTCATCAGAAGTTGGAAATTGGGATAAATAACTTTTCTGTCTGTCATCACATCTGCTTTCACAAAAGCTTTAATGGTTACTAGTTCCAGGCTCAAGCTTCATTGGATATCAAGAAGTAATGGCATGCAAGTTCTGCTGCTGCTGCTGCTGTGTCATGAACTGCACTTAATGACACTTTAGATATTTTAGTTTATTGGATCTAACTTTGATTGCTCTGTGACAGAGCGCACATACCAACATGATTGTGTAATTTGTCGTCTTATGAAAAGGATTCCTTGCAACTTACTGACCAACATTATTATTTTTCACACTTTATTATGGCTTTTGAAATTAACTTTTAAATTCTCTAGCCTGTTTTTCACTAGAACAGAATGTGGTTTTCCTGGAGCAGGAGTAGGCCATGACTCATCATGATTACTGTTGTCAGGTTTGTTTTTTTTCAAGGATTTGAACATGGATTGTTGTCAGATATGGATAGGACAATATCACAAATTTGTGTGATTTTCAATATATATATATATATAGATAGATAGATAGATTTTCAATTGTGGGTAATTGGTGTACACTTATTCTTCTTAGAAGCAGGTGCATATTATTTTATATCCACTTGTTAGAGTTTGAAGAGGGACACTCTTCTCTGCTACTTTCTGAAAGAGGACTAAGAAGTCACTTTGAAAAATTGCTCAGCACAAGAATTGGAAATTGCAATAATGCTGCAATGTAAGATTTGGACTTGCAAACTCTAATTTAGTCTTAGATAGAATATTTATGATGTTTAGAAGGATACACCATAGTTCCAATGGAGGTGTTGTTTCACCCAATGCCAATGGAACAACCAAAATTTGAAAACTGGGATATCCATATCTGGAGTCACTATGTTTTGCAAAAATTAGCACATATGTCCATACCCCTCAAAGGGAGAAAAAATAATGATAATGTATAATCTTATTGACAAGAAAATTCTTGTAAACATGTGACCCATACCCCTTTGTTAGAAAGGAAAGTAAACAAAGGTCGGTTGGCATGTTCTTGGGTTGAAGTCCAAAATATCAGAATGAGTCAACACTGCTCATGACCCACATATAATAAGATAATCAGGTTCTATACTGGATTTTGCAAGGACAAACAACTAAATTTTGTAGAGAGAAAGAGTTTCTCATGTAGAGGTTGAACCTAGCCCGAAAGAATTTTGCAAAACTCAATCCACAATAAGGAACAATAGCTAGAGGTGGAGAGCCTAAGGAATATATTACATGAGATGGAAGAAATGAAAGCGGTAGGGTAGAGGTTGCAAGCCAAAATCAAATGAAAGCAAAAAAGGAACTTTGTTTCTAAAGATTTTTTTTCAATTATCAAGCTAAATCTAAGTAAAGCCCTAATTTCTGGTCTTAAGGATGAAGATGATAATTTGACTTCCAAGAAGGAAGATCTTGAAGTGGTCTATTGTAATTTTTACATCAATATGTACCAAGTTAAGGAAGAGACTAGGAAACAAACAAACCTGAAAAAAAGGAGTTAAAATTGATCCCAGGAAATTTTCTAGCAACTTGAATGTTAAGCTAGCTAAGTTGATTCAATGGAAGAATGAAATCCGTGGCCAAAAATAAATCCCCAAGCCCAAATGAGGTCATGGTGGAGTTTTACATCTTTTTGAGTTCTCATTATAAGTGATAAAATTTACATTTTTTCATGAAGATTTATCATTATTGGGTTTTCCCCATTATATTATTTCAAACACCACATGCTAGAGTAACTAGGGCAATGTTCATATCTAGGGATTATTATATTACCTTTTATATTATACTGCAACTACTCATGTAATCTCATTGAAATCATCTTGAAATTCCCAATTGAATTCCTATTGTAAAGCTACTTCTATTATCTTTGATTCCCATCATTTTCATAACAGTAACCTCATTTGTAAACCATCCCTTACACCTTACTCATTATCTTTGATGACTACCAAAATTAATGAACACAACTTACATACACACATGCATCCTTCCAAACATTACACACACACACACATGAGTTCAGTTAATATTCCAATCATTATGTAATTGTTCCCCAGGAAGTATAAAAAATGAAAGATGGTTCTTGTCACACAATTGTTTTTTATATTCTTCTACTATAAGCAATTATAAGTAATAACACATTTGATACAAGTAGTTTTAATAGTAACTACTTTTGGTCATTTCTTTAAATTTTGGAATTTTACAATTTTTAGTAGTTCTACATTTAATAATTGTCAAATTATAGGATTTGATTGTCAATTCCAATTAAGCTCTATCTATGAATTTGTTTAATCCTTTTCTTATTGATAATTCTATTTTCCTAACATTCATTAGGGAGGAATTTTTTAGATGATCAAAGCAACAATGCAAAAGGGGCAATCTCCGAAGGGTGTTAACAAGGGGATGATAACTCTCATATTGAAGGCGAGCCAAAAAAAAAATCTTGGGAACTAATGAACCATTATGCTCCTAAATGTGGCTTGTAAGATCTTTGCAAAATCTTTGCAATTGAAGTTCCAACTTGTTTTAATGAAGGTAATAGATGTAGATCAAATGACATTCCTTCTAATGACATACATCTTAAACATCTTGTTGGCACAAGAAATCATTGACTAGACCAAATGCTCTAACCAACCTTTGGTACTTTTTAAGCTTGACTTTACAAAAGTGTATGATAATGTAAGCTAGAGCTTATTGTTCTTGGCTTTGAAGAAGATAGGGATGGCAATTGAATTTATCAACATGGTGAAGGTGTTGTTTCAAGATTCAAAAGCTTTCATATGTATTATAAAAACAACACCAAAAAACTTTCAAAGTATGGAAAAGTGTAAAGCAAAGATGCCCTTTGGCACCTTTCTTTTTCATCTTAGTAAAGGAAATGTTTAACTTTATGATGAAAGACACTTTGAATAGAAGATAAATCAAAAAATATCTCTCCCCTTGAGACCACGAAATAATGGACAATATTTCAATATGCCAATGGCACATCCATTATGATCAAAGGTGAAGAAGTCACCTTAAGGAATGTAGTTTAGTTACTAAACAAGTTCATCTTCATTAGTGGCTTGCACATTGATTGGGACAAATCCATGGCCTATTGGAGTAGTAAAAAGGAGAAGCAAAAACCTAGTTGGGTTGAAGAATTTAAATGGAAATGGGACAAGGACAAGCAATTGACAAAAAAATTAGATGTTTCATTTGGGTTTAATTTGGACATCAAGGAGGTGGATGATTTTCTAGTTGAGTTTTTTTTGTAAAAACTCCAATATTGGAAGGTGTTATCCATTTACATTTTATTGGTAGGGCTATGGTTGTCAACTTTTTATTGGCTTCCATTCTTTGGTTTTTTATTAGTGTTTCAAGATATTGATGTATCAAAAAATCAATCAAGAAATGTAAAACTTGTTACAAAAAAATTAGTGGATGGAGGTGAGCACCATGCAAGGGTTTGGGTTAATTGGGTGGACTATTTGTATGTTAAAAAATATAGGAAGGATTGTCCTAAGAAATCTAGAGGATGACCTTTTTACCCTATTTTGCAAGTGGGTTTTTACTACTTTGGAACAAAGTGGCTCAAATATCAAGACCCTATTCAAATTCAAAATTATTTGTCATTGGCATTCTTGGAACAAAAAATGGAGCTTGAATCTTAATAAAGCTCTAACTAAAGGGCATGCCTTCACTCTAGATTCTAGAGTTTGGGGTCAAGTTATGAGGACATGGAAGTTCTTTGTTGACAAATTACAATTCAAACCTTATTTGTGGGTTGCATTTGTGAAGAGGGTCAACATGGTGGGGGTCAAATTTTAAGGGGCCAATGTATGGTACATCCATATTGTGTGCTCAAAAATTATACTCAATAGGATTGTAGCAAGTTGGAAACGTGTGGAATTTTAATAGTAATTTTTTTTGCTCCTATCAAGAAATTATAGGCCTTTTCAAGTTTGATGATTATGAACAATGCATATGGCAACATATGTTGGAAACGATTCTAGATGTTTGGGTTGTTGAGCTAACTGATCTTTCAATATATTCTAAATATGGTGAATTGTTTGATTTGTTTGAAGATTCAACACATGATCCTAGAGGTGTTTTTTGCATGACCAAAAACTTCTTACTTCATATGGAAGGTGTTTTTCTTTAGGAGATAAAGGTTCCTTTTGGTGTGCAAATCTACAACATGAAAATGCATTCAAGGTTACTCCAACTTGGATGAATAATGACAAGGTTTCTTTGGGTTCCTTGAGAAGAGTAAAAGTTTGTACACAAGACTAAAAACAAATGGTAAATAATTCAAACTTTACTTTGGAGCTCAAGAAAATAGAGACCTTCACCCTCGCCTATGGAGGTGGAAAGGACATAACTATGGGGAGCTAATGAATTACAATGTTAAGGATGAAAGGAAGTTGTTAAATTCAAGAGAAACGTTAAATTAAAAAATGTTTTAATTGAGAAGTGGAATCAAATGTTCCCTCTAAACTTCAAGTTAAAATGGTGGGATGCTTGGGCAAAAAGGATGTAAGCTTCACATGGTCTTTGTGGCATAAGTCCTTTGTGGTAAACACCTAGAAGGTGAAAGCAAACCATTGTATCCTTATTGATTATCTCATATGCAAACTTGGGGTTTCAAAAAATATTATGCATAGGTTTTAGTTATGTCCAAGAACTAGGAAAGCTTGGGAATATGCATTTTTGTTTTTGTATAAGCTTAGGTCACCCCTAAAACCTAGTTATGCTTGGAGGTTACTTATAGATGCTTAGCTTTGAAACGTGTCTATTTAATCAAATATTGCTCAGTAGATTTAAGGAATTCTCTCTACTATAATCCTTGCTTAGAGGTATTACACCTTGATCTATATGGCTTGAAAGAAATGACCCAAGTTTCCATGGGTCTAGATGGCATGATCATTAAAGTAATGTGGGATGGACTTCTAGATTAGGGTAGGATGGAATGGCAACATATGTTGTAATTGATTAAGAGGAAACTTAAAGAGGAAAACAACTTATTGAAAGTCTTTGACAAGGTGTGGGGTTCACACAATTCCATTTGTGCCAAAGGTGGGAAAAAAATCAAGTGGTGTTACTATTAAGGCTAGAAGATATGTTTAAACTAGCTAGTCCTATTGGCTTCCTAGTAACTAGATAATTGGTAGTGGTAGATATATTTACAATCTTTTAATTAATTTTAAAGATGAAGCCAATAGGTTAATTAGCCCATGGGAATGGGTGATTGGTATTTATCCACCAATCAATTTAAAAAGGATTTGGGAAATGATTAAGATAAGAGACCTACTTTTGTAGGTGGAATGTGGACCTTGTGTGGTTTATGGAAAAAGGGAATAGGATATGGATCCTCATCATTCTTATATGAAGGAGCTTTATGAAGGAATGGAGGAAAGAAAACTTGCATGAAGAAAGAAAGAATAATGCAAGAGGGTGTGTGAAGTTTATGGGACTTGATATGTTTTTTTGGCTTTGCCTTACTTTCCTTTTAGAATGATAATAATTAATTGTAGTTTGATGTAAAATATTTTAACTCACATATTAATTTAGTTTACTTCTTTGCTTTACTTTTAGAACTTGCTATTTAAAATTTGGTAGTTTGTTAAAAGATAACTATAGGGTGAAAGCACATTATGGGTGACTACATAATTTTGTCACAACTTGATTGTTGGCCATGGAACAAAAATTGAATGAATAAGATGTGAAAAGGACTCAACAAAATAATATATTATATGAACTGACCACATCATATGAATCTCAAGAATGGATTTGAGTTACTGTAACATGTTGGACTTTTGAAGTGCTAAAAACTTGCATCATAGTCCATATCATATGATTATGGACTCATTATATTTACTAAAATGTTTAGTTGAGTGATTTTTTTGACATGGAAAGTAGTGTGATGCCATTGATATAAAGGAAGACAATTTTGAAAGATTTTGAAAACCATAAATTGAGATATACTATGAAATATGAATTTTTTATAAAGTCCTTTATTATTTGAATTAATAATTCAACTTATCATTCTTTAAATGTAAATTTTTAATACAATTATCTTTCATTGATAAAGTTTATAAATAAATAAAAATTGTTTAACCTTGCTATATGACTCGTGCAATATAATGTATTTTGTTATAGCGTATATGAACTTTTATTTTAACACTAGTATGGACTCCACATATGCCAAAAAATACTACACCTTAATGTGCTTTCACCTTACAACATGATGATCAGAACAATTTGCTTGTTTAATGAAAAGTAACAGTTATAACAGAGTAGATTAATATATTAAAACTTTAGATATTGTTAAAAAAGGCACTCTCCAGGGATTGGAAGGTAAATTATCTTCCAACCCCTCTTCTCTTCTTTTTTATTTTGGAATTCCTAATAAGTTCAAGTCTAAAGTTTTTTTGTTAATTCTAGATTAAAGGTAAGACTACTTTCTTGAAGGAAGTACTTTTTCAAATTGCATTTCTTTTTTGAATAGTTCATTTTGTAACCTAACAACCTACTATCTTGTAAGTAGTAAGACTTTTAGGTTCATGATTATACAATTACCAACTACATGTTTGTGGTAGTTTTTTTTTTTATAAATAAAAGGTCCATGGTGTTGGGGTCGGGTGTCCCCTAGCCTTGTTATGTTCAATTTGTGCCCCAAAGAAAAAAAATCTTGCTTGGTTAAGTATCCATTCAATATACAATAGTGTTTGTATGTGCAAGCTCTATAGTTTAAACTATTACTTTGAATGCCTTTAGTCAATTTAATATTTGTCCATATCAACATTTCTTTTAATGGTGAAATGTCACAAAAAAATTTCTATGAAATGGGTCTAACAACCATTATTACATTCAAAATTTGAAAGTTTTTAGTGAACACAATCATGATTCCTATTCAACCAATTGCTACTAAGGATCGCACAAACATCTCATGTAAGTAACAGGCATGGTGAAATTCAATATGTATTAAATGTATGCTTAAAGTAATCCTCACTTTGGCCTCATTGGACTTGCTCACCCTCCCTTTTTAAATTATCCATAAAGTTCATCAAAGTGAGGATTGGATTGAATCACTCCTCAAAATTAAAAATGAACACCCCGAATGATCATCATAGTTTATATTCTAACCACATTGTATTCTACCTAGGTTGGTGGCACATAAATTAAGGGGCTACTTAAGGTAGGAGCTAACTAAGTTAGAACTTACCTCAAGGTTATCGATGACCTATGGAACTACTAACTTGTGTTAAAGGCTACTTAAAACCTATCTAGATGACTATAAAGGACACATTTTAAAACTACCTTTAGGTAGACAAAAGCAAATCAGAAGAAACACATGAAAAAACTCAAATCATCCTAGGTTGAAGAGGAAATTTGAGATTCTTCTTTTATTTTCCTTCAACCCACTCCTATCCTATATTTAAATTTTCATTTTCAATTTCAATGAACCTCATGGGTTTTATAATCTTTGCATATAACATTATTATATTAAATATATCAACCAAATAGGTGATAAACCCCTAGTTTGATTGAAACAAAGAATGAAATGCCAAAAAGCTAGAGAAAAACATGAGTAAATGGGAGGTAAAAAATTTCCACTTTTTTATGGGCACTAATTTTACAAATTTCTCTATTAAGTGTGTCCTTTGTAAGTTGTTTAGTTGTTTAGTTAATAGTATGCTAGTCCATTCAAAGTTGAAGAATGTAGACAAGATAACCAATTATTCCAATTTTGACAAGTATCAAAACAAAAGAAGCTCCCAGCTCTCCAATCAGTCACTTTGAAAACTCTAGTCCAAAAGTCCAATCAAATTAATTTCATATTCAAAGGGTGCTTTTGGGAACCAAATAATTCTAGTCAAGAAAAAAAAATTCTTTGGTAATGGCTTTGGACTCAAATCACTCTCACATCAAATATTAACCCTAGTAAATAATGAAAGTTTTCACACAACTAGTTGAATGTCTAAAGCTCCATTTCACCTTTGATGCATGTGAGATGAAGTGGGTTTTAAATACATGAAATTAAGATTCCGAATAATTGAAACAATTGAATAGGTCTTCTCCAATGAAATGGAAATATAAGAAAATGTGGTTTTTTTTTACATGAGGATTCAAAACACATGTGTGAGTTGAACTTTGTGGTTTCATCTTTACAATGTAACCACATCCATTCAAATGAACAATATGTGATGTTTGTTGTGGCACATATTGCATTAGATTACAACTTGACATTAAGTTATGAAAAGCTCAATGCATTAGTTATGCAAATAACCACTTATGGAAAGTTCAATTCAAAACTAGAAACCCACTAATAAATAAGCAACTCATTGAAAGGAATAATTATTGGTGTTTTGAACTTCATGCACACCTTGATCCTAATGACAATTCTTTTTCATGATCCACTTGAAATTTTTCATTCATGTCGTTTGCTTGTTCTGCACTTGTCCATTTAAGTTTGAATATAAATGGTACATTATGATGTCCACATGTTATGGTAATCCTCTTAATGGGGAGCAAGGGGGGGGGGGGGGGGGGGGGGGGGGGAAACACATTTTTTTTTGTTTGTGTTTTTTTTTTTTTTTTGTTGAT
>Ga0116231_10003631_pt1 | contig 31919 bp, 27 predicted proteins | sample S1TSphgellanicum_2_FD_89695 | JGI IMG/M metagenome (GOLD analysis project Ga0116231, IMG submission 89695) | Host-associated microbial communities from peat moss isolated from Minnesota, USA - S1T2_Fd - Sphagnum magellanicum MG | ecosystem: Host-associated > Plants > Peat moss > Unclassified... | reverse complement strand
TACTTAAGGTAGTTATTTTTCTTGGTTTTTTTATTTGTTTCATTTTCCTTATTTGTTAATTTTTCTCGTTTTTTTTTTGGGTTAGGTTTTTTCTTATTTTTTTTTTATTTTTTAATTTTTTTATTTGTTTTTTTTTTTTTTTTTTTTTTTTGGGGGGTTTGAAATTTTGCACAAATGTGAAAAATTAAATATAATAATGAAATATTTGATCAATTTTTTTTGGAGAAAAAAGTGATTAGATTTTTTTAAAATTAAAAATCATGTTGTGACATTTCCATATTGGTTTTGGTTTGGTAACGAATTTTTTTAAATGTTTAAGATAAATGTAAAATCTAAAAGTTCACCAAAAAATCATCAAAACTCCTACAACATGAAAGGATGCTTAAAGCTTTTTTTTTACTCCATATTTTGAATATCACCAAATTTGAATAAATATTCTTATGGATGATCGGCACTTGAAAACATCACAATTTTTTTTTAATTAATTTTTTTCTTAAATTTTTTCCAAATTATAATCACCACTAATCATATTTCTCTCACTCAGTTAACTAGATACAAATAAATAATAATAATAATAATAATAACACAAGCTTATGCATATAGCTCATAAATTGCCTTTAGGGAAAGGCAATTTCTAAAAACCTATTATGAGAAAATGAGTAGCCAAACGAAAGTGGATGATTTTTTGAAGTCATCCATTGATGTTTCCTTAATATTGGTACAAGTGGATGAATTAATTATTTTTCATTTTTCTTACATTATCAAAACTTGTGAATGATCACCACAAAATTCCCCAAAAAAATAAATAGATAAATAAATAAATAAATAACCAGATTTGTATAATAGTTCTAGCAAGTAGTGAAAATTATAAAAAGGATTCGTTCTTTTAGAAAAACTTTCATATCTGGTCTATAGCCAAATCTGGCTAAATCAAATAAATCAAATCTGGGTTGTTGCAGAAGAAGCTTTTACCCTAGGCACTAGGGACCTTGGCAGCTTCCACACAAATTATATTATTTGTGTAAGAATTGTTGAAATCGTCAAAAAGCAAAAAAAAAAAAAACCTTGGGAAGGAAAATAAAGAATCTCTTAAAATATTCAGGAATATAAATTTACATAAATTTTAAATAACAATTGTAGAGTATTTATAATTAAATGATTAATTAATTAATTAATTATTAGGTAGACATCATGTGTTCAACAGTTTTTTTTTTTTTTTCCCAACAAATTTTGTTGTTTCTTCTTTGAAAAAAAAAATGGGGAGAATTTTGAATTTTTTTTTTTTTTTCCTAGTGTAAATTTAACTACTTTTGCTAATGTTTTGAGGGGGGTGGGGAAATAGCCAAATTCTGAATATCACAAAATTGGCGAAATGAAAAAGAAAACACCCTGGTATTAAATAATGATCATTATTTTGGACAAATTTTGTCTTTGCTTGTTTGGTGAAAGAAATTGGACAATTTTGAAAAAAAAAAAATGTGCTTTTTTTTGTAATAAGAAATTCATCTAAATTTTCTATTTTTTTAATTTTCTTTTTAAAAATAAACAAATCCTAGTGTTGAAAGCTAGCTAACCCCTGTAGTAGGTACCTATGTACTTACTAACTTACTAATGTGTAGAGAGTGTGAAAGGGGAAGAAGAAGAAGAAGAAGAGGAGAAGGAGGAGGAGGAGAAAGAGGAGGAAGAAGGTGAGAAGGCCATAATACCTTGAGGAAGAGAGCTTTGCACCCCCATCATCACCATTTTCCCATCGCTGTCCTTCCCTCATCAACTGCCCTTCAATTCACCCCCACCCATCCACAGCAACAGCATAGCCACGCCACAACAACAGCATTTGTAGTAAGCAACCTAGCATGTTCTTTCAGTGCGCCATTAGACCTAATTGTAAGCCATGAAGGCCAAAAAGAAGCGGGGCGTGGAGGCGGTAAGCACATATTGTTTGCCTTCTCTCTCTCTCTCACTCATGTGTGTTCCTTTGTGTGTGTAAGTAGTAGTAGTAGTTATCTATTATGTTGTGTGGTGTACTTAATCGGAGTTTTTTTCTTGGGTGCTTTTTTTTTCTTTCTTTTTTCCCTTTTCTTTGTTGGTTTTGTTTTGTTTCCCAAGAATTTGATCCATGTGCTTCTCTCTCTTTTGTTCCCTCTGCGGGTTTTTTTGTTTTTTTTTTTTTTTTTTGGTGGGTTGCCAAGGGTTTTCTGTAACCTAGGGATGTGAGGAAATGGGTTTTTCACTTTAGACGATGGACGAGCTGTTTTCAGGGGGCGGATAATATAAGAGAGGGATGCTGGGAGATTTGTTTTCTTTTGAAGAAAGGGGAAATCTTCTTCTGCTCGGGTGATTTGTGTGTAGAAATCAGTTTCGAATTTTTCTCATGAACTTGTTGTCTCCTTTGTCAGCTAGGAGGCATGCTGTTTTGGATAGGGAGATTTGGGAGCAGTGAGTGTTTGTCTTTTTGTGACTTTGCAGAACCTCTGTCTCTCTAATGCATGCATGCATGCATGCATGTTGTTTATGGGTGTGTATGTGTGCAGCCTCCAAAAGTGAAGGCCTTCATCAACAGTGTGCAGAGCACCCCCTTGGCAAACATCCAGAACCCTCTGGCAGGTTTTCACTGGGACTATGACAAGGTTTGTACACAATTAGGGCTCCACAAACAATTTGGCCTCTATCCCTCTCTCCCTCCCTGCAACAAATTCCTCCTCATATATCCATCCAGCTGCTGTTTCTTGAATCTCTACAGCTTTCTAGAGTGCATTTTTGTGTTGATTCCTCTGATGGATCTGCTGATGATGATTGGAGCACACTTGCTTGCTTGCTTGCTTGCTTGCAGGGGGACTTTTACCACTGGGTGGAGTTATTAAACCACTTTGAGGTTTTCTTTGAGACATTTATAAAACCTAGGAAGGATCTGCAGCTGGAGGGTAATTTCCTGGAGGGAGATGACACTTTCCCAAAGGAGGCAGTTTTGCAAATTTTAAGGGTAACACAGATCATCCTTGAGAATTGTGCCAACAAGTATCTATATAATTCTAATGAGGTAGTTCTCCATCCTATTCCCCACTTCTCTGCATTTTTCTTCTTACTACTGGAACACTGTTTTGTGTTATAGGTCAGAGGCTGTAGATCTTTGCAGTTGATCATAATTGATTATTATTCTGTTGCATGTCTGCAGCATGTTTCATCTTTGTTTGCTTCAACGGATCCAGACATAGTAGTTGCTGCATTGCAGACATTGGCAGCGTTTGTGAAGAAGCCTGTGCAATCAAACCGAGGAATGCGGTGGCATGGGGATGCAGCCCTAAATGCTTGTCTTTTCTCCTTGTCACAAGGGTGGGGGGGCAAAGAAGAAGGTTTAGGGTTACTTGCTTGTGCAATAGAGAATGGTTGTGATCCAGATGCCTGCAAACTGGGGGCCACTCTGCACTTTGAGTTTTATGCAGAGGGTGGTGATGCATCTCACTACAATCATCAAGCAAAGTCGACTGGACTCCAAGTCATTCACATCTGTGACCTGCACAGGCGATCAGAGGGGGATCTTGAGTTGTTACGGCAGCTTGTGGAGCAATATAAGGTTCCTCCCAACCTCAGATTCATGTTGCTTACTCGGCTTCGATTTGCAAGGGCATTTGTGAATCTCAGTTTAAGGAGGCAATATATATGTATACGCCTCCTTGCATTCACTGTGCTCCTCCAGTCCAGTCCCGATCATGAAGACCTTACTGCCTTCTTTATAAACGAGCCAGAATTTGTGGATGAGTTGGTGTCTTTGTTGCGATGTGAGGAGACTGTTCCAGAGGACATCCGCATATTGGCATTGTTGGCTTTAGCAGCTCAGACACAAGACAGGCCTAGGCAGTCTAATATCCTGACCATTATCAGTGCTGGTGGCCATCGGGGTATTCTACCTAGTCTCATGCAGAAGGCTATTGGGTCCATTATGGCAGGCACACCCGGATACTCAGTCTCCTTTGTTGAAGCTCTCCTCTCGCTTGTCACAGTTCTTGTATCCTCATCAACAGGTGCTGCTGCATTAAGGGAAGCTGGTCTGATTCCCACCATTCTACCTCTTCTCCAGGATATGGACCCACAGCATAATCATCTGGTCACAGCAGCTGTACATAACCTTGAAGCTTTTATGGATTACAGCAATCCAGCTGGTACACTCTTCCGAGATCTTGGTGGGCTGGATGATGCAGTTGCCAGGCTGAAAGTGGAAGTAGCTCGCATTGAAGAGTGGACCCAGAGGCAGAGGGCAGAGGTTCAAGTGGACATCAACAATGTGTCTCCCATGGTGGAGGACATGGAGTTGCAACAGCAGTCAGCTTCTGGGCAATCAGACACCTTCATTCCCTACCATCAAAGACTCCTTCTCAAAGCCTTGCTTCGTGCTATTGCCCTAGGAACTTATGCCCCAGATAATGCAAGGCTTCATAGGTCAGAAGAGAGTGCATTGCCTGCTTGTCTTTGTATTATCTTCAGGAATGCCAAGGAATTTGGAGGAGGTGTATTCTCTTTGGCGGCATCGGTCATGAGTGATCTCATTCACAAAGACCCAACATGCTTCTCTGCTCTCAATGCTGCAGGTCTCCCAGCTGCCTTTTTGGATGCCATTGCAACTGGGGTTTTACCCTCATCAGAAGCAGTGGGGTGCATTCCAAATAGCTTGGATGCGCTTTGCCTAAACAACGCAGGACTACAGGCTGTCCGGGATCGCAATGCCCTGGGTTGCTTTGTCAAGATTTTTACATCAAAGGCCTATCTACGGGCTCTAACCAATGACACACCAGGGTCTCTTGCTTCAGGGATTGATGAGCTGATGCGGCATGCGCCTAGCCTGCGGGGTGCAGGCATTGATATGTGCATAGGGATTCTGAAGACTATTGCAGTGATTGGTGGTGCTGCTGTAGAGCCCACAGCACCAGACACTGTACCTGAGCTGGACAGTGCCAGTTCCCCCATTCCAATGGATACAGATGCTGGAGAAAAATCTGGAGGTCAAGTCATCAAGGACAATAGGCAACAAAATCCTGCTCCATCCCAGCAATCATCCAACCCTGCATCTGATGGTGCTACCCCCAATGTAGAAGCCTTTTTGTCAGAGTGCATCAACAACACTGTGCGGCTTCTTGAGACTTTGCTGCAAAATGCAGACAGCAGTCGGGTTTTCATAGAGAAGAAAGGGATTGAAGCTTTGCTCCAGCTGTACACGCTCCCACATCTGCCTGTCTCTTTTGGGGGTTCATCCACTGCACACAACATGGCTATCACTTTCCGATCTTTCTCCCCACAGCATTCTGCAGCACTGGCACGGGTAGTGTGCACTGGGATGAGGGAGCATCTGAAGGTTGCTCTGCATCAGTTGCCCCTCATGTCTGGGAGGAAATTGTCAGACCTAGATAGTGGGCTACAAAACAAGGTGGCACGATCCCTGGGAGTAGTAGAATGCTATCTCACTCTGTCAACTGTTCTGGTGAGGAGTTCTTCTGCTATGATGGCTGAATTGAGCACAGCAACCTCCGATGTTTTGCAGAGCATTGGCAAGATTCAGAGGGAAGTTTTCTGGCAGATCTCAATGCTTGATAATGTGAAGGTAGATGTGGAGGAAGTTTCAAGAAACCGCATTGCCACAAGTGTGGGTGTAGGTACTGGATCAGGGGAAGGAGAGGATGAAACAGATTCATATCCAGTTGTAAGGTCTGTGAACCAGGTGCAGTTGCGCAACAGCCCATCGTCTCACTGGGGACTTGAGCCAGATTTTCTGCCTATTCTTCATGGCGGGGATGGCCCCTTTCGTCATTCTCGGAGAGACCATGCAGCAAGTGCAGAAGCTCTTACCCAGATGGCACGAATGGGCCAACTTGCCCGCCATGCAGAAAGTATCCAACTTGATCTTGAGGCAGTAGCCAGTCTTGCTGAGCCTGCTGCTGCAACAGAGTCAGCAAAACAGAAATCCCCCGAGTCCTTGAACCTTGAGATGATGGAGCGGTTGTCAATGGCTGCACGTAGTCTATACATAGCCTTGGGAAAGGTGATGGTGGTCCCATCTCGGAGGCGTGATGACACTGTACCCCTAAGTGCGGCTGCAAAGTCTGTGGCAGCTACTCTTGCAATACTTCTCCGTGATAACTTAAGCTTTAATGGGAATGAAGCAGTATTGCAGAAAGAATCCTATGATGCAGTCAAGTGCCGATACCGGGGCAAGGTTGTTGATGATATATCAGAACTTATATTTGATAGCCGTCGTCGAACATGCAACAACTTTTTGGTGAATAATCTTGTTGGGCATGGGGCAATACAGCAGATACTAACAACTTTTGGTGCGACCACCCAACAGTTGTGGATTCAGCTGCAAAATTCTAAGCATTTTCACATGGAAACAGAGAGCACCCAATCTGAAGGGGAGAGGACTGGGGAGCTGCATTCATGGTTGGTGGATACATTGCAAAATTATTCTCGGCTGCTAGAGCACCTTGTCACTTCATCTCTGTTGCTAACACCTGCATCCATGGCACAGATGCTGATTTGCCCTGTGTCAGGTGTATCAGATACTGTGGCAAAGGATCCTGCGACTTTTGTTGGAAACTTGCAAGCTCAGGTGTTGGATGTTGTGCTTCCTGTGTGGAATCATGCAATGTTCCCACATTGTAATGCGGCATTCATCAATTCTGTAGTGGCCATCATTACCCATATCTACACAGGTGTAGGCCACACCAAGGGAAGCCGAACACAAGGTGTAAGTGGTGGGGGATTGCGGCTCATAGGGCCACCCCCTGATGAGTCCTCTGTTTCAAGGATAGTGGAGATGGGGTTTTCTCGAACAAGGGCTGAAGAAGCACTTCGCCATGTCGACAGTAACAGTGTGGAAATGGCCATGGAGTGGCTGTTCAGCCACCCAGAAGAGGCACCGCAGGTGAACGTCATTTTTGGCTGTTGTAGGATCTTTCCCAGTTCCTGCACCTTTTGAAGTGGTTTATGTTTATGCAGGAATGCCATCATTTTGCAGATTACTTTGGCAAGCGAGCCTTGTAACCATGCACTGTTGTTTCCGTGAGCATATATAATGCAGTATAGATGGTATTTATATGCTGTTGGCTGGAATTGTTTGGATCATTTGGCTGCAGGAGGATGATGAGCTAGCACAGGCTCTTGCAATGTCACTGAACAATGATGGACTCCTGAAGGCAGATGCAAGGGATGGGAACAAAGGGAAAGAGGTTGTTTCACAGGAGGAAGGACCTCGAGCACCTTCTATTGTAGACATGCTCTCCACATGCGTTAGTCTCTTGCAAAAGTCAGATGTAGCAGCATTTTCATTGGCAGATCTTCTGGTCACCATGTGCAACCGCAACAAGGGTCGAGACCGTCTGCATGTCGTCTCCTTCCTTGCCCAGCAACTGAAATCTCAGAGAGGGGAGGCATCAGTAGGTGACAACAGTGCACTGTCCACAATAGCTCACACTCTTGCTTTGGTGTTGAATGAGGACAGCACTGCTCGAGAGGTAGCAGCAGAAAATGGACTGGTCTGTACAGCTTTGGAAATTCTGGAGAGTTTTACTCCTGTCAGGGATGCTGTGAAACCAGATGTTCCTAAATGGGTCACAGCACTTTTGCTTGTGTTGGACCATATGCTGCAATACAAAGGTGACATCAATGTGGATGCATCAGGTGGGTCAGCTGCAACTGTTGCTGGGAGTAGCAGTGTGGCTTTGAGCTCAGAAGAGTCTCCATCTGAGGGACAAAGGTCTGAGGTTGATAATGTGCAGCAACAGAAGAATGGAGACCCTTTTGGTGCAATCCTGGGGAACTTGACAGGGTACATGACTGATGATGAGCAGTGCAAGGCTGTTGCAGTAGCAACTGGTTTTCTTCACATGCAGTTGCCATCTGCAACTGTACAGGCTGTTCTCCAGCTATGTGCCCGGTTGACCAAAAAACACAATATTGCAATGCAGTTCTTGGATGCTGGTGGCTTGACTGTTTTGTTGGGCCTCCCAAGAAGATCAATGTTTCCTGGATTTGACAGTTTAGCAGCTTCAATCATCCGGCATATCCTAGAGGATCCCCATACTCTCCAGCAAGCAATGGAGTCAGAGATTCGCCATACTCTGATAACCAGCCTTTCACGTCAGAATGGTCGTTTATCTCCTCGAATGTTCTTGACTGCAATGGCACCTGTAGTGTCACGAAATCCTACCATTTTCATGCTAGCTGCATCCACAGTTTGTCAGATTGAGATGGTTGGTGGACGTCCAACTGTGATTATGGCAAAGGAGAAGGAACAGGAAAAGGAGAATGACAAAGACAAGGAACATGAGAAAAATCAACACATAGAAAGAGTTCAGGATAAACAGCTTGAGAAGCCAAAAACGGCTGCTCTATGTGTCTCCTCTGAGACAGGGGCTGCAACTGATGGAGGCATGAAAGCACATGAACTTTCTCGCAAGTCTGGCAAAGCACACCACCATAAAAAAATCCCTCATAGCTTTTCGCAAGTTATTGATCAGTTGCTGGAAGTCATCCTTCATTATCCATTGCAGGTTCTTGAACAGCCTGGTGATAAGGAACAAAGCTTACTGACAAAGGAGGAGAGTATACCCATGGATGTCGATGATTTCAGGATCAAGGACAAGGGAAAGGGGCAGGCAGAGGATGGACTCAAACCAAGTGGAACAGAGACTGACTCAGACATCTCAGAAGACTCTGCAGCATTAGCAAAGGTGACTTTTGTTATGAAGCTCACCACTGAAGTCTTGCTAATGTATGCCTCAGCAGTGAGTGTGGTTTTGCGAAGGGACTCAGAGAGCAGTCAAGGGAGAGGCCCATCTCAGGGTGGAGCAGAGGTGATTGGACATGGTGGTCTCTTGTACCATGTTCTTCAGAGGCTGCTTTCTTACCCAGAAGTGAAACCTCTTGGAAAGAAAAATGACAAGGAGTGGAGGGAGAAGCTCTCAGACAAAGCAGCATATTTTCTCATGGCAGTGTGTGTACGGTCTGGACAAGGCAGGAGACGGGTGGTAGTGGAAATTGTGAGAGCTCTGACTTCTGCTTGTCCAGCCACTGAAAGGCCCAATACAGAACCTTCTAAAGGTGTACCCCAACCACCACCAGGTCAAAAGTTACAGGCACTTGTGGATCTTGTGAACTCAATCCTGTCATCTCATGCACCTGCAGCAAATGCTCAGGGTCCTGGATTCTCAGCATTCATGGCAAAGACTATGATGGATGCTGGCATGGTGCAGGCACTTACTCATACGCTTCAGGTATGAATGTCAAATGCTGCGATATGTTTAGTGAATGCCTATGTTTCTCCAGCTTCATGATGTTTATTTTTCACTTCTCCATGGTGTTTCCTGCTGCCATGCAGATGCCTCAACCAATGAGATATTGCAGCACTTAGCAAGAATGTATCCTCTTGTGTTGTGTGTTGTGAATTTAGGCAATTGACTTGGACCACCCAGATACACCAAAGCTGGTGAACTCCATTTTGAAGGCTCTTGAGATTCTTACAAGGGCCTGCAGTAGTATTGAGCAAGTCTTCAGAGCCGATGGTGGTACTCAGAAAAGAGTCACAGGTGGCAGAGGTGCTGAGCAGAGGATACCTGTGGTGAATGAGGCTTTGGACGCAGATGTTAGAGGTGCAGAGGGGAGTCAAGCTCAGACCAGTCAGCAGACACAGGAATCTCTATCACAAGAGGCTTTGCCTCATGACGCAACAGCCCTGCTCCCCGTTGGCAGTGTTGATAATCATGTTGAAGAGCAGATGGAGCATGACCGGGCTGATAGAGGGACATCGGAAGAGGTATTGTCTGGCAAACAGTCATGTATAAGTTGTTTCCTGGAGGGGTTGCTTTGCATAGGTGATGTATGGAAAGCAAGGCCTTTGAATGTAAGAAGGTTACTTTCATGTACGTCTTTCCCAGTCCATGTCTTTTCCTTGGAGGATGGGATTCTCTCACATGTTGTTTGGTTTATTCTGATGGAAACTTAGTCCTCAACATCCAGCAAAGTTGAGAGTGCCAACATGGGACACAAGTATACCAGGAAGAGAGCCTTGTGTGATGCAAATAGCTAAGCAGCTATATGCAGACTTCTCTGCTGTATATTTTATCTGATCATACTGTAATGGGATGTGTTGGCAACAGTGAAGAGGCATTTTGAACCGTTGCATTTTTTTCCAGGCATTTCTTGAAGTGGAGGCAGAGGCTGAGGAGGAATTTATGCGCGAGGCAGCTGAGGATGTTGCTGCTGAGATGGCATATGGATTGGAGCCTGTTGCAGGAGATGAGATTGCAGATGAGGAGGATGATGAAGTAGACATGGATGATGGTGATGGGGAGGATAATGGGGAAGAGGAGGATGAAGATGAAGAGGAAGATGATGATGAAGATGACATGGAAGGGGATGAAGGTATAGTTTGTGGGAGTGGAATGCAAGACACTGCTCAAGGCTCAAGGCTTTACATGCTTAAGGCTTGCAATCTTAGATATGGGCCCAGTTTGGTCAGAGTGTCACTGTAGTTGACAAGTAAAATGTGTTTGAACATTTATCGAAGCACAGGAGGAGTATTTGCATAGAGAAGCTTTGAAAGGGATACTCTGAGTCTAGCTTGTTTGCTTCTTTGTGCAGTTTCTTTTTAGTGCTCATCCATTGGGGTTGATCCTGCATTCACAAAGATTTCCTCATGGATGCAGGTGTCCCACATCTCTCACCCCATGATACTGATGTTGAGGATCATGATGATAATGGGCTGGGGGATGAGTATGAGGACATGGTGGAAGAGGACGAGGATGATGATTGGCAGGAAGATAGGGTGATTGAGGTACGATGGCGGGATGGACTGACAGGTCTCAACCGTGTTCAGGTAAGAACCTTGTTGGAATGCATACACTCACAAAGAATGTACTGGTTTTACTGTCTCTGCAGCCTCATTGATAATCTCTAATACAATTCATTTTGTTGCATCCATAGTTGGTGAATTTTTTTAATTTGGGTTTGCATGCAGGTGTTGGGCCATACAGGTGCTAGTAATCTGGTTGACTTTTCAGGAGATCCATTTCAGGGTATGAACATGGACGACCTTTTTGGATCTTCTCGTCGACCAGGAGGTGGTGATCGTCGGCGTGCTGCAACTTATCGAGCTCTTGCTGAGCGGTACTCTGGTGGGGACCGTGGAGTAGCTTTTCACCACCCTTTGCTTACACGACCAGCCACCACACCGGGCATGGGCGGGTCAACCATTTCAGGACTTGCAAATAACTCTCTTCTGGCGGGCACTGGTAGTGTAGGAAGGGAGGCGGAAGCAGCACTGGGAGGAGGAGCTCTGGATGTTACCCATCTTTATATGTATGATGGAGCCATGTTGGAGCATCCAGCTGAAGGGGTCTTTGGGGAAAGGGGAGTTGGAGCACCCCCACCTCCTCTCCTCGACTTCTCAATGGATCCAGTATATCTTTTTGGCCGACGAGGTGGCAGGCCAGATGGTCGCTTGAATAGCTGGGTCGATGATGGGCAGCTGCAGGCAGGTGCACAAGCTACAGCAGTAGCTCAAGCCATTGAAGAACAATTCATTTCACAGCTGCGCATGCTTGTTCCTGGTGAAGGGCACCCCTTAGCCAACCCCCCTGCTGACAACACAACCTCTGCAGGTGTTGAGTCTACTGAGGCAAGAGTAGCTGCTGCAACTGAGACACTTGTAGAGGGTGTGGAACCTGATGCTTCCACTCAGACTACTGACAACAGCGAAGAGCGGGCCCATGGCAGTGACACAGTGGTAGGGGCTTCTAATGTTGAGGCTGAAAATGCTAGTACAGGGAGTGGTATAAGACTGAGGTTGGAGAGAGAAGAGCTTGTTCCTGGGTCCAATGTGATGGATGATGCAGATGTGCAAATGCACGATGAGAGAAGTGACCGTGTTGTGAGGGATGCTGAAGGAGGTAGTCAAGATAGTGGTGGGAGTGGGGCTACTGTAGGTGAGAGCCTACGTAGTCTGGAAGTAGAAATAGGAAGTGCTGACGGTCATGAGGACGGAGAGCGCCATGCTGGAGCAGAAAGATTGGGGGCCCCAGAAGTGCAGCCACAAGGTGGAGTAGACGGTGATGCAAGTAGAGATAGGAGAGCAGAGCAGGCAGGTGTTGTAAATGGAGATATGGAGGGTGCAGGGATAGTGGGTCAACAAGTAGATGATGCAGAGGAAACAGAGGCTGGCCCAGGTGTTTCTTTTGGACAGGTTGAAGTAGCAAGCATTGGTGTGCAAGGAGATGGCCATGCTGCTTCAACTGGGCAGCATGATGGGGAAGATGCTACTGTGAGCTCCATTGACCCCACATTCCTGGAGGCTCTGCCTGCAGACCTTCGTGCAGAGGTTTTGGCATCCAGGCAAACCTTGGCTGCAAGACCTCCCAATCCCCCACCTCCTCCTGCAGAAGAAATAGACCCAGAGTTTCTGGCAGCCCTTCCTCCTGACATTCAAGCTGAGGTGTTGGCACAACAGCGGGCACCACGGGCTGTAATTGCTGCAATTGAAGCACAGCCTGTGGACATGGACAGTGCATCTATTATTGCTACATTCCCTGCAGAGCTTCGCCAAGAGGTAGGAGTCACATTGGCTACATGGCATACCGAATAGAGGAGAGGTGGACCACTCCTATTGGGACAATTCCACTCTTTATATCTATCTGTATTCTTGGCTAGGAAGCACACAATTTGGGATTTTTTATTTTTGCTGAGGTTGCCTTTTTATCCACCAAAAATGTCAGTGTGCTAGGGTGAGTTTTGCATTTGACCCAAGGTTCTGAGAGGATTTGGAAAGTCTTTACTGATTGGCAGGTTCCCAGAAACTATCCAGGATACATTGTGATCTTCAGCAGCCCATAACCAGTGGTTTATGGGTAGTCACAACATTGATGACAGTACAATGTGTACTGCTTTCATTTTTCTGTGAATAAAGAAATGCGATGGCCACCAACCAGACAAAATCTACTGCAATTTTGCCATAGGTCAGGATATGGAAGGTTCACTATGCATTTTATGACTGATGTTTTAAATTGCAGGTGCTTTTGACATCATCAGAAGCAGTGTTGGCTGCTCTGCCACCAGCACTGCTAGCTGAAGCTCAACTGCTCCGGGAGAGGGCAATGAGTCAATACCAAGCCCGTGGTTTGTTTGGTGGAGCACATCGAATAAGGCACAGGCAGAACAGCTTGGGCATTGGTGGGGGAACAGAGACTGCAGCCCTGGATCGAGCAGTAGGAGTTGGAGCTGGCACTGGCATCACTGTGGGCCACAGACCACTTACCCCAAGTAGCAGCACAAGAATCAAGGAGGATGAAGGTAGTCCTCTTGTGGACACTGATGCATTGAAGGCAATACTCCGTCTGATTCGCTTAGCCCAGGTCTGGAACATGTCCTTTTTAGTTTCTGTCTCATTGTTGTATGTGACTGCTGAAATTGTGAATGGCTGTGTTGCACAGAGCCCTAATCCCTAATCAAGCTGTTATTTCTGTACATCCAGAGCATTCTTTGGGTTCAATGAGATTCCTTCATACATAACACACTGCTCTTAATTACAAAAAATAATTTGTCATTTCTTCTTGTAGTTTTCTGATAACATCTCTGTCTAACCAAAGGCTGTATATGTGTCATATTCGCAGCCACTTGGGAAAGGGCTACTGCAACGATTACTCCTGAATCTTTGTGCACATAGTGTGACACGAGTTACATTGCTGCAGCTTTTGTTGGATATGTTGTGCCCAGAGGCAGAGGGTGGTTCCAGGGAAGGGTGTTGTACTGATGGTGGTCAATCTCAGCGCCTTTATGGATGCAACTGGAATGTGGTGTACGCTCGCTCTCAGCTGTCTGATGGTATCAACCTCAGCATTAATGCAGTGTGTGCTATCTGTGTTATCTCTGCATGTAGATTTGGAGTCTTTTTCTAGGTTGTATGTTGCAGGCAGACCAGTTTCAAGTCAACAAGTTGTTTCTCATGATACTCACAGGTTACTTATTTTGCTCATTTGGCAGGAGGGATGAGTTGAAGCCTGTAGGAAAAAATTCAGTTTCATAATTTAGTGAAAGGAGTGCTTTGTGGACACTTCATCAGCATAGTCTCAGAATCTCACTTTTGGAATGACATTCTTTGCAGGGGTTCCTCCACTTGTATCAAGACGCGTATTGGAAATATTGACCTACTTAGCTCGCAGCCTTGCTATTGTCAATAATGTGCTGCTTTATATGGAGCCAGTAGGTCGATCGTCATCAGATCTGTCAGACACCTCACCTCCGAAGGTAACGGAGAAGGGCAAAGGAAAGCTGGTGGATGGATTCGTCCCTGCAGGTGCTATGCAGGAGTCCAGGCCAAAGGGTGAAATTCCACTCATCTTGCTGCTAAAGCTATTGAATCAGCCACTCTACTCTCGTAGCAGTGCACACTTGGAGCAGGTAAATGTGACTCAATTTATAAAGCCTGGACTAAGCTGGCAATGGTTGTTGCTTAGGTGAAATGAAAGGGAGGTAATCAACTTGTTTTTGTGGGCTTGTTTCACTGGGCAGCCACTTCTGTTAAGTAATTTTTGGTAGATCCTAATTGTGGAGGTCTTAGGCATGTCTGTTTTTCTCCAGAACTGTTACCATAACTGTTGTACATCATTCTGCAGGTCATGGGCCTGCTGGAAGTAGTGACCACCCATGCAGGTGCTCAAGTAGGCACAAAAGCCAAGGCACAAATGGCTGCTGATGCAAGGCCTCCAGCATCATCAGTCTCAGACACTCCGGCATCAATTTCAGATCTTGCAGCAGTGGCTGTTACAAGTGCAACTGCAGACGGTGGCTCTTCACAGCCTGAAGGATTATCATCCACTCCCAGTGACACTGTGAGAACAGCTGGTACAGGAACTGAAGGAGGGGATGGGACTGAGCCTTCAATTTCTGGTTCTGATTTCAAAGTGGATACAGCTGCTATTCTCCTTAGTCTCCCAGAGCAAGAGCTACGTAATTTATGCAAATTGCTAGCTCGAGAAGGGTGAGTGATCAAATATCTCTAGACCTGTTGAGGGTCAGTCACTGTTACAGGGATGGTGATTAGTGTAATGATGAGGATGAGTATAAGGAACAAGCGAATTGAAAGATCTATTGAGCTGAAGCTAATCATGATGATAAACTTGAGAGGTCTAGCTTGACAGAGCTAAGTTTCTGTACAGGTTGTCAGACACAGCCTACACAAGAGTGGCAGAAGTCCTGAAGAAGTTGGCAACTGCAGCTCCACCTCATCGACGTCTGTTTGTTGCTGATTTGGCTGATGCTGCACGCTCCCTCAGTGATCCTGCTATTGAAGAACTGTGCAGCTTAGGGGATGTGGATGGTGTAGTGGCAAGTAGAACATCCATGGCTGGAGCTGCCATGCTACGTGTGCTACAAGCTCTCAGTGCCTTGACCTCAAGTGCTGGTAGTGCAAGTGAGAAGGATAAGGGACAGGGAAATTCAGGAGTGTCCAATATGGAACAGGAAGAGGGCATGATGTTGGTGAGGGAGCTCAATGGGGCACTTGATGTGCTGTGGCATGCATTAAGTGTCTGCATTGGCAAGATTGAAGGACGGCTGGGTAATGTTGTGTCTCTTTCAACTCCAGCAGCCACTGCTGCAACTGCTGCCACAGTCATTGGAACAGGCATGGAGAGTTTGGCACCTTCTCTTCCTCCTGGGACACAGAGAGTTTTGCCCTTTGTGGAAGCTTTCTTTTTACTATGTGAGAAGTTGCGGTCAGGGCCTCCTCCAACCGGACGACATGAGCTGAACAGTGCAACTGCACGGGAGAGTAAGGAGGCAGAAGCATCATCTTCTGGGGATTTAGGTCTATCAATGCCATCCACCACCACATTGCAGCAAAAGAAATCAGAAGGTGAGAAGGGAATGACCTTCACAAGGTTTGCTGACAGGCACCGACGCCTGCTGAATGCTTTTGTGCGGCAAAACCCAGGGCTTCTTGAAAAATCACTTGGGCTCATGTTGAAAACCCCCCGCTTGATTGACTTTGATAATAAGCGTGCTTATTTTCGGTCACGCATCCGGCAACAGCATGAGCAACAGCATTATGCCCCACTTCGGATTTGTGTTCGGCGAGCTTACTTGTTGGAAGACTCTTATAACCAGCTTCGCATGCGAACTCCTGATGAGCTCAAGGGCCGGCTCACAGTCCAGTTCCAGGGAGAGGAAGGTATTGATGCTGGTGGGTTGACACGAGAATGGTACCAATTACTTTCTCGTGTAACCTTTGACAAGGGTGCCCTTCTTTTCACTACTGTTGGAAATGAATCCACATTTCAACCCAACCCCAACTCAGTGTATCAGACTGAGCATCTTTCCTACTTCAAGTTCGTGGGCCGTGTGGTAAGCTGCTTGCCATTCCCAAAGGAACATATGTAATGCCACTCAATTCCTGAAGTTCTGATGATCTAACATTGTATGTCAAGCATCCTGCTGAAAAGCTAAAGTCTACTTCACACTGTTTATGGAGCCTCTGCTTTTGGTCCATAAGAAAGACTTTTGAGTTTGACACTGGAAGTCATCTCAGCTAGCTTTCTCCTTTTCTTCTGTGTGTCTTGATCTTGTGCACTCAATATAACTTCCTTTAGGGTGTGTCATCCTGCTTATTACTACGTAATTGACAGAAACACATATGCTTCACTCATTTCTGAGAGCTGATTATATCCCACTGTGGATCTTTTCATTTGGTTCATGTTGAAGATTGTTGAGTGTTAAGGTTCCTCTTGCACTCGTTGTTTCTAGTAGGTTCTCATTTTACCTTGCAGGTTCTCTCTCAGTAGGCTGTCTTTCTTTTCATTTCTGTTGAATGGGTGTGGTTTCCTGTTGTCTAGATCTTTTTCATAGTAGCTTTGGATGTGTATGGATCTACCATTTACTTACAGTATGGTTACATTTACTTTAGGTCTGGTCTCAGGATGAGCTTGAAAATTATCTGGTTTTTTAATTCAGAGAGTGTCATTGAGTGCTAACAGTGGCTGTGCTTTGGTTGTCAGAGTTTGTGAATCTGGTGTGGGTTTTAAACAGATGGTTTATTTACTTAGTTGGCTGATGTTTAAATGATGTGCAGCATGAAAACTCTATTTTCATTTGACTGGGACCAATTGTTTTGCAAAACTGAGTAGATTTATGAGTCATGTTGTCCCTGCTCACCTAGGTGGCTAAGGCACTTTTTGATGGACAACTGCTGGATGTGTATTTTACACGCTCCTTTTACAAGCACATTTTGGGTGTGAAAGTGACCTACCATGATATTGAGGCAATTGATCCCGATTACTTCAAAAATCTCAAGTGGATGTTGGAGGTATTTTGCTACATAATTTGATATTTAAATTTTTGTTTCTTTTATATGACAGGATACACAAGGCTCCATACTGCATAGTTCCACATGAAACTTTTTGTTGGTGCATAACTAGTAACCTTGTGTCTCAATAATTCTTCTGTGGTTTTGGAGTTTTTTTTTCTAATGTGTTGAATATGATGGTATGTGTCTTGTATGATTCTATCCAAATGTTCATGTCATAACTTGACAGACAGGAAATTTTTTGGAGTTTGCTTGAGCAGATTATATATGCTCACCAGTGGACACACATTCTGAGTCACTGATAATCAGACCTTTTACTCTTGTTTTCTTGCAGAATGATATCACTGACATACTGGATCTGACTTTTAGTATGGATGCTGATGAGGAGAAGCACATTCTCTATGAAAAGACTGAGGTGCTTTCTTCTGCCATAGTACCTTCTCCTGGGTTGCAGTTGAGAAACAATGGGAATCATATTGAACAATTGAAAGCTCAACTTTTCTCTTATATCACCTACAGAGGATGTAGGTTTGTGCTGAGGGAGTAGTTTTGGAGGCTAACTAATTACTATGAACATATGTGCATCTAGTTTAATGATGATATGTTGTCTAAATTGTTATTATCCTGGCTTGTTACTTCACAGGTGACAGACTATGAGCTCATACCAGGTGGATGTAACATTCGGGTTACAGAGGAGAACAAGCATGAGTATGTGGACCGAGTGGCAGAGCATCGTTTGACCACTGCCATCAGACCACAGATTACGGCCTTTTTGGAGGGATTCAATGAGCTTGTGGCCCATGAACTTATCTCCATTTTTAATGACAAGGAGATGGAACTTCTCATCAGTGGCCTTCCAGAAATTGACTGTAAGTTTTTATTGTGTCCAAAAAAAGAGTGGCAAGTACATTGGATTGCCCACTCCAGTAGGCACAAAGTTTTGTATACTTGTTTACCCAAAGTTTTGAGCAGACTACTATATGTTTAGCTATGCACACTGCGGGGAGCTGCTGACGAAGTCAGTGGGGAGTCACAGCAGCCAGTCACTGCTATCCATGATGAAGGTGATGCTCTAATACTGTGTCAGTGAACTCATAAGCTATGACTGCAGCCATTGTTGTCATATTGCTGGAACTGACACAATGGTTAGCCTGGAAGTGTTATTGTGGAATTTTCTCTGAATCTCATAGTCCCTGACATTCCGTAATTGAACCTCTTAGCTCTTTAGCAAAGCCTATGAATCAGGAACAAGGGTTCATGGGTACACATCGATTGTTTAGTTGAGACTGTTGGATATGGGGTGCAGTGGAGGACTTGAAGGCCAACACAGAGTACACAGGGTACACAGCAGCATCACCAATCGTGCAGTGGTTTTGGGATGTAGTGGGAACATTCAACAAAGAGGACATGGCTCGACTTTTGCAATTTATCACCGGCACATCAAAGGTTGGTTTTGCAACACATTTTTGCTTATTGTGGTGCACTGTTACTGTGTGTGGAACAAGGAGCCTCAGATACTAAAGCATGCTGAGATTGTGCAAAAGGTCTGGTCAGGATATGCCAAGTTCGATAGAACATATAAACAGAACATTATTTTATGGCCCTGACAATGTCTTCCTTAATTATCTAATCCTCTCCATGAGGAGTTTCAGCTGAACTTCTGATGTGATACTTTAAGATAATCCTTCATAGATTTCTACCATTCAATTACATCTCCAAATTTTCAAGCTTCAATCAGCATGGTACAGTTGCTGTAGTGAAGCAAGGGGAATCACAAGTTGCTAGCAGTCGTTGTATATTAGTGTTTTGGCCTTCTGGTTACCCATGTAATCTATGGAATTAGCATCCACATGAATATCGGGCTTCTTGGATGACCGATAGGTACCATTGGAAGGGTTCCGAGCATTGCAAGGTATATCTGGTCCACAACGCTTCCAGATCCACAAAGCCTATGGAGCTCCTGAGCGCTTACCCTCTGCCCACACCTGGTGAGCTGACCAGATGCCATTTTCTTCTCACTAATTCATTTGCTAGCCTTTTAAAATGACACAATTCCCCCACAGGCACCTCTATTGAAGTTGTCTTTTGTGATGGATGCAGCTTCAACCAACTGGATCTACCAGATTATGCATCCAAGGAGCAGCTCCAGGAGCGACTACTATTGGCCATCCACGAGGGCAGTGAAGGATTTGGTTTTGGTTAAGGGGGATGAAGTTGGGTAATAAGCAGGCGAGGCAGAAAATGTCACTATTCCCAATTTTAGTTAGTAAGTGCCTGGATTAACATCCCCCAGTGACGAACTCTTGTTCCACCAGTCACTTTTTTTGGATACTTCATATCTCATCTCTTTCCAAAACTTTTGGTGAGAAAAAGTGCTCAATATAGTTCAGTGCAAATACTTGTGAGATGTAGATGTAGGATGATGGATACTTTGGACCAGGGGGGCTGCATGTGGGGAAGCCCCACAGCCCTAGCCTGTATATGGGTTCTTTAACATGTTTGAAGGTGCATATTCTTGCCACCTTTCAGATGTGTCTTTCTGCTTGCCAAGTGATTAACATCTTCACAGCTGCCCTATGTGGGCCATACTAAACACAGATTATATCCTGGCAGTCTGTAGCTAGGTCTAAGCTCTTCCCTTGAAGCCTGCTGTTGTGCAGCCTCCAATCAGAGTATTTTTGTGCAGTAGCTTGGTAAAGGGTGTGGCAATCTCAACTTGACTCAAAAATCACAATAATTTGCAACCCAAAAAGGGCATGAATGGTCTGTATATTGTGGCCTCAGATACTCAGATGCTGCTTCCAATTACGCAGGATATGGCCTGATTCCTCCCAGAATGTGGCAGAAAAATTACAATAATGTAAATTACAAGCATACCTTGACTTGTGAACAACAGAAACATGTGGTTTCACAGCTAGACTCTTAACCTCTAGAGAGTATCAATTATAACACTACTTCCTTCATTGAAACTTGACACTACAATTCATTGGCACAGAAAACCAGAACTACGTGCATTATTTAACTGGTAGTTTAACAACTCTAAATGAAAGCATGGAGTGGGATGAAATGATATAACTCACAAGAGAACATTTTGTTGTGAAGCTTATGTGCATTTCCTGGAAAATGAAAGGAGGAATAAACTTGAGTCTAAGAGTCTCATTGGGTTCCTGTTAATAAGTACAAATGTAACTATTAAATGAGCAGCTTCCTGTCCTTAGCAAGAGTGAATCAATCTCTGCCACACTTGCAGATCTGTGAGTTTAGATCTCTCAGATGGAGATTTGACTGCACAGTCAATTATTGATGGCAGACAACCAACTCTTGCTTGTGCTTGATCACATGATGATGTGTCTGATTCTGCTGCAACCATTCAGCCACTTGTGCAACAGCAAGTTGTTGCTGACGTACCTTTACCCACAATGGGAGAGACTCCACCTCTGATCCAATATTGTTCCTCCAGAACACCTACTGCTGTGCACAAGAAAGCCTCCTAATTGGTATGGCAGCTGGCATTCCCTATTCGGTTCTTTTACCTTTGTTGGAACTATTGAAACTGTTCTTGATGAACCCCCACACTTATGAAGCTGCAATGATGTCAACCAACCAAATTCAATTGGATGGTGACCATGCAAGGTGAGTTTGATTCACTGATTAAGAATGCTAAATGGAACCTTTGTCCATTGCCTTCAAGCAAGAAAGCAATCAAGAGCAATTGGGCCTTTTAAGATTAAAATCACTCTGGTGACAGTGTGCAAAGGGTTTCACCCAAACTAAAGGAGTTGATTATTCAGAGATATATTCACCAGTAGCCAAATTCAATCATATTCTGATAATTCTTTCTATGTCAGCTGCTGAAGACATTCAGTGAACGCTTGTCCATGGATCATTCATTATCTACAAAATGCATTCATTCAACAGTTCCACTCTTTGTGGAACCTCCAATAAGCAAAGAATGATCAATTGAAACTGGAACTTCCACTCATTGATCACCAGTACGCCCCTTCATAAACCGGAAGTGGTTAAATTTGTCTGCAAGAAGAGCTTTGGTGAGAATGTCAGCTCCAATGTACAAGAGCTGAACAAGGTGACAAATCTGAAAATCCCAAATCACATGGTATTGTATGTCAATCTCCTTGGTGTGCTGATGGTACTCTGGATTTGAGAAAACTCTTATTGCATTCTGGTTATCAACATAGATCAGAGGGTGGGTAGAGCGTTTTGTGAAAACCAAGTCTTCTCAGCCACACAACTTTGTTTGATGCCAAGGATGGAACAACAGATTCTGCTTCATTTGTGGATCCAACCACACATGCTTGTTTACAGCTGATCCACTTAAACCAGTGCATCATTTGCAAACACAAGACACCCACTGCATGACTTTCTGTCATGCAAGTCACCTGTCAGCATAACCCTCACATAGCACATGCAATGTAAGGACTCCTCCCTAGCTTTAATTTTACTTATCAATCGTAGAAGCATAAATCTAATGACTTAATTCTACTGATTATCAAGGAAAACCTCTCAAGATTAGAGACTAGCTAATCAAACATAGAAATTGTTGAGTTTACCACATAACATTAATCATGATCATAGGACAGGATTCCATTAGCCACATCTTTCAATAGGGTACAGAGTAGGACACAGGTAGGCAGGCTTCCTTATTCTCCAATGCATGAACAATAACACACATTACATGACTTCTGTCACCAATAAGGAATTCAGAGTCATACACTTAAGTCCACATGCACAACTGAGCAAGTGCCAATCATTCAATATACATTTCAGCAAAGCGCTGTGGATTTCAACCTTGCTGAACCCCCCAAAAAATATTAAGACCTACCAGACAAAAACAAAGTCCCAACCTGAAACCTCTACCAAAATGACAATGTTAATCTGCATGTGTATACAAGCTGAATGTAGTTTTCAACCGAGTTAGATGAAACAGTACATGCCCAGTCACGGCATGTAATGCCTTGTGAAAGCTAAGCTTCCCACCACAAGCCATTGACAGGGGAGAGACCCTCCATAACTAAATAAATTGGAGGACAAGAGGTTCTACCACAACACAGAATGTGGTCTCAGAGGTATCTATCTCTATTTTTCTCATAAAAGCCATGCACATAGCCAAACTGGAAGTATTATCCACATGAATGATGTTCTGAGATGATCAATCTGGACACAGGACTCCAGGATGCAGCTGTGGACATGCTGATAATAGCCTCCCTCTTGTGTAGGAAAAATGCTGGGTTTTGGTCTGCCTGTACTCTCCAAGTAGCACACAAACTCAAATTGAAGGTAAGCTGAGACTTTGCTGGCACTTCAATCTCTCTATATCATGCCCTATAGCAAATTGGATGCAGGACCTACCCAAAAATTCAAAGCACAGTAGGGGGACAGCACGAGTAACCAATCTGCCTTCTTGGATGATGTGCAGTCCCACCAAATGGATCATGTAGACGGAGAATCACCTGCCTCATTCAGCCTTTTGCCAGGCCAAGACTTTGCTGGCACTTGGTCGCTGAGCAGGGTTGGGATTCAACAATGAGCATACTAAGTTCCCCAGCTGTTCAGAAATGCTCTGAGGCATTTCAACCTGACCCTCCCGAGCAGGGCCTGACCGTGGCAACTTGTTACCTGTTGCCCACTCATAAACCATGGCACCAAAACTGTACATGTCAGCCTCAGGACCAGGTTCTTTCTCTTGCAGCAGCTCAGGTGCAACATATGCCCCATCTCCCTCTTCCCACTCCCACAGTTTGCGAGGAACAGCCAAGCCAAAATCTCCTATCTTAAGATCCCCTGTGCATTCATCACATTCACACACAGAGAAGCAGTCAATGAAAAAATTCAACAGTGTTATCTTGGACAACCAAAATCAACAGCTCATTGGAAACATAACCTAACTTCATATCATTATGATAGAAGCTCTAGCAAGTAGAACTCTTTGAAAACAACCCAGAACCTTATCCACTTCTAAGAATATGAGAAAAAATCTGAATCAAAGAATTCAGTGCTGGCAGACGAACCTTTGCCATCTACAAAGATATTTTCAGGCTTAATGTCAAGATGAAGTACACCATGATTATGAATGTGGTCCAAGCCTGCTGCCACTTGTTCTATGTACCTCCAAACCTGCAATAGTTCCCTACCCACATTTTCGATAAGCGATAGAGAGTTACCATATGCTCACCAAGAATAACTAAATTTGCAACCTTCCAGGATAAGATGACTGCAGATGTTGACTGTGATATTCAAGTTATCAGCTATGAGTGACAGCAGCGTGGTATATTCCAATACTCAATTAAAACTAAGCACACATTGACAAGCCCACAAAGCCCAGAAAGATTTAGAACAGAATGGAGCACAGGTACTTGCCTGAGATTCAAGAAGAGGTTCACTAAGTGAATCTAGAAGGGTCCGCAGATTGCCAGCCTCACAAAGCTCCATTTGTATATAGAAATGGGAGTCCTGTTGCCAACTCCGAAAATATTTCACGACATTTGGATGCTCTGCCAAACATGCTACACTTTGGATCTCCCGCATGTACCGAACTCGGTCCTCACGACCACGAAACTCTCGCTTGCTCATCTTGACAGCACAGAGTGCACCACCTCTTCGATCTCGGGCTTCATAAACCTGCCAACAAGCTTCAATTCAAAGCTTTTTCTTGCAAAGCCAGCATGTCTAAGTGTATAAACTTAGAGCATGTTTTGCCTCCTCCATCACTTCTCTCTTCAATACACATCTAGCAGATGCCATACATTCTGAGAGTAGGAATAACAAACCCAACATGTGTTTCCCAACCAACCAACAGAGAGTTTCCAACCAACAGCAGAGAGTTTCAGACAGACAAGACAGATTCAAGAAGTGCAAGCAAAGCAGAAATCATGCAGCACCTGTACACATGCAATATTCCAAATAGCCTACTGCCAAAATACTTACAGTGCTAAAAGAACCACGCCCAATTTCTCGAAGGTACTCAAAGTGCTTGTCAAACATGAAAATGCTGGCCGACCTTTTAAGCTTAGTAGTCAATAGCAACTTTGTGTCATTAAGGCTGCTCTGACGTGACAGCTCCTTACTCCTGTTACAACTCAATGTGAAACAGGAAGCCCACTATCAAAAAACATCTTCATAAGGACTGAAAACTTCTCCATACTTCAAATTTATGTCAACCTGCACAGAATTGAGAGATAACCCAAAAAATGAAGTTATACAGATTTCACATCTGACAAATCCCCAGTTTGGGAAGAGAGGAAACCCACAAATTTACAAGTAGAAGTTTAGTGAGTGCTAAGTGAATTTTAGTTGCACTTCAAATTTGTGCATAAACAATAAGTATGCACAGTCCCAAAAAACACTAAGCCAAAAAGCAGTTGGAGCAAATCCAGCTAATCCAAGTGTGAGTCCTTTCCATAGTTGTGGAGGCAAGAGTACAGAAAGGCAAGTACACACAGCAACATGCACAAGATCCTGGCAAGGAGTGAACTTGGAAGCCAGGACTTACTTTATAAGTGGAGTACTGGGACATTCCAATATTTGGGGTTTAGATGCTGAACTGGGAGTAGTTGGAGATTCAGGTTCAGGCTCAGGCTCAACAATACCACTGTTACCATCAAGCACAATTTCCACCTTCCCTTCCATCTCTGCTTTGGCTTCATCTTCCCCTTTATTTATGCTGTCACTACTACTCTTACACCTTCGTTCCACCTTGAGGCCCCCACCACACTTTATGTGTTAACTCTCAAAACCACCCAAAAATGTCAACCCCAACAGGATGCCTCCTTTCATGCTACATATAAAATTTAATCAGCTATGGCAAAGGCATCCAACCAATGCCACAATCAAAAGATGCCACTTCAGGAAGAGAAACTCTAGTAATCACTTATGGTAGAAAGGATAGTGTCAAACCTCACGGCGCAAATACCGAGTGTGCCAACTAGCAACACCAGACTCCTCAGAAAGGGGTGGCTTTCGACGAGTACGGACAGGAGGCAGTGATGGCGGGTTAGTCTGTGAAATTCCATCTGTAGTACTTGCATGCTCATTCTGGCAAATGCTGCCATCACTATCCAGAGATGATGAATTGTTCAAGCACACATCCAAGTTAACAATGGCCTCTCTTCTGTCGAAAATGCTATTGCTTGATTGCATGGGCAAAGGGGACGGTGTAAATGATGCTCCCTCAGGACCTGTTTTCCAAAATAACAAGGTAATCAAATTCTTGAAAATATATCCAATTTCATGATGGACCTCCAGTAGCTCAAAAAAATGAAGCAACTTCTGTGCCCAAAATAAGACCAAGAAAATTTCTCTGAAAGAAACGTGCTGCAAACAGGTGCCCATCCATGTTGCAGTAGCAGGAACGTTCCCTCAATTTGCAGTCCAGATCTGGTTGCAGAAACCCGACATTTGTAGGAAGCTGGACCTGTATGATATTTCCACAATCCTCAGGAGCCAGAAAAATGGAGATTTACCTGAAAGAACACTGACAGGAGAGATGTTAAAGACACTGGAACAGGCTGCAGGGGGTGACTGCATCACCATGTCGGCAGCAGCTTTTGAAAGGCCGACTATAGAAGAAGGGCTACTAATGCTTGTGACATCGGTTGATTCACTGCACCGAATCGCGTCCACCCTACTAAAAGCTGCTGGGGCTTCTGCCAACATCCAACCCGCAAGAACTGCTGATGAGCGAGATGATGCCCGTCCTTCCAGCCCATGGTGCACCGTTGTACTCAGCGAATCCCCTAACATCACTGTTTCCATCCACGTACCACGGCTTTAACAGGACTGCACGGTCGCTAGAAGAAGAAAACAGAAAAGACAAAAACGCGCATACTACTACAACACACATCAGTCGTCAAGGCAATGCAGTGTCCGCGTTGTTCAGCTTTCTTACAATCATGCGTGACCATTCCCCGTCCTTGACACCCACAGGAGCGACACCCAAACCTCTCGCTCTTAGGCCTTCCTCCCCGCAAACAAACCAGACCAAAGGAAACTATGAACCGACCAAAACAAATCAACGACACCCAAGAACGACGATACAGCAGTTATCGCGCTAACCCTTCTTTCTTCCTTCTTCAAAACCCCACGGAACCCCCAGAAACGAGATGAAACCCTAAAAAACGCTTCTCAGACGCATGGGATCTGCAAATCTCATGCAGTATTTCGCCGGAAGAAGCCCTTCTTCTTCTTCTTCTTCTTCTTCTTCTTTTCTCCTTCTCTTCCTCCTCCTCCTCCTCTTCCTCCTCTTGCGAAGCGCCAGAAATCCAAATTTGAACAAATAGCATGAGATTCCGCTACAATTGCGCAACGCCCAAATTGTCTGGCTGCTCTCCCCGGAGTGCACCCTCTTCGTCCCCGGCTGGCACACATACGATAGCGAGTACACTAATAATACGCATACAGGACCGTCTCTACACATGATTGACGTACCTTACTAAGAATACGCGTACATGACCTTCTCTACACATGATTGACGTACCTTGAGAGGAATACGCGTATACGACCTTCTCTACACATGATTGGCGTGCTTTACCACCGATACAACGCGTACAGGACCATCTCGACACAATGATTGGCGTACATTACTAGGAATACGCGTACACGACCTTCTGTAGACATGCTTGGCATACCTTACCTCGAATACGCGTACACGACCTTCGCTAGACATGATTGGCCTACCAAACCACGAATACGCGTACATGGCCAGCACGAGTTGGCTACGGTCGCTCTTCGTACGGGGTTTCTAACCGTGTCTGCAACCGGTTTCTGGACCACAATTTCCAACGTGTCACTTTCTCATTAGTCCGGAGGAGGGGGATTCTAACACAGAATGCGATGGATGGATGGATGGATGGATGGACAGCAAACTGATTTATCGTAGCTTGACTGACTGACTTCTTTTTTCTTTTGCTGCCGTGCAGTTTAAGCAAATAGAGATGCCTGATTTTCCGCGCATTTTCCATTGGGATTTTTATTTTATTTTTTTTTTTTTAGTACATTTGAGTGTATAAACTACTTAAAACACCCTTTTTTTTTTCTTTTTTTCTTTTTTTTCTTTTTTTTTAAATTTCCCTATGATACCTGGTATCATGAGAGAAAAAATTTATAAAATAAAATAAAATAAAATCACGTGAGGTCTTCGTTGTTTTCTTTTTCTTTTTCTTTTTCTTTTTTTTTGGGGTTAAATACTACTTCAAACAGAGGTTAATTAAATTTACTTCCTCTTTTTTTTTTCCTTTTTTTCATATCTGGTATATTTATGGTTGATTGCTTGATGAGAATGTGTAGTTTTCATCCCTATATGTGGATGAGAAATTCTGAGAGTCGGCTAAACGGCTAAAAACTCCACCACTGTGCTGCACCAACTTAAATGTCCACACCTGTCTTCTTCACAACCACAAATGAAAATACTATGGAATGGTCATCAACATTTGATTACATCCATTCACATCCATCCATTGGAATACTAAATCATTTGCCTCCCCCCTTAACATGCTTCTAGAGCTTTTTTAAGTACTTAGTCTAAAATTCTCACTTTTTTAAAATTAATTAGAAATTACTAATAATATTTTTTATATGTGGGTATGCTCAAAGGTCCCTTTATTTATGTTCATAAGGAAAGCACATCACTTCTAACATTTAAGGAATTATAGACCAAAATGGATGTATAAACTAATAATGTTGTTGGTCAGTTATTATTGAAAAAACAATTGATTATCAACCCACTTTATTGATAAATTACAAATTAAATATTATTAATTTTAAACCAATGGATAACCTACTCATTTGGTACATTCAAAGACACCCCTAAACCCCTAAACCCTAAACCCAACAAGACCTTCATGGGTTAGGTGTTAAATTTTTTTATTTCAATAACCTTATGGAGATGATTGGAATTTCATCCAAGTAGGTTATCAATCCTAAAATTGTAAACATATTTGTGATAGAAAAAGAAAAAAAAAAATTACCTTCTAAAATTAACTTAACAAATTGAAAGTAAAGTATTGCTTTGACAATGAAATTGACAATCAACAAATCTAAATTTTTATTAAAACATCAAACCAAATGTGGTTCAAAACTAAATATATATAAAAAATAAACTACTTAACTCATTATGAAAAAACAAAAAAATAATTGGCCAACATTAATGTAGACCTTGGCTATCCTAAATCAACCTATAATTCTAGGTTGAAAAAATCCTCACTTATAACAATCGATTAGTATAATACAATTGCAAGTTCACTAGCAATTCAATTTTTTTTCGATGTCAAATTTTCTAGAAACTATATATTTGAAAATATGAATTTGAAGAAATATTGTTTAATTTGGATGCTGAAATTTTGGGATATAGGCTAATATTTTATATTGTCTAATGAAAATGGTGGCACAAATGAGTTAAGGGTTGTAAATCCATCTATTGGCCTAGGGCTTGGAGGCCTTCAGCATCTTCTACTAAGGTAAATGATTTTATTTCATATAGGTTGGGCGACCATTCATGAAAAAATTTATTTTTTAGAATAAATTTGTATTTAGAAATTATTATGTCCCCCATTTCCATTCTCAAAGTGTGTACATCAAAATAATGTTATGGTATGCATGCCCGATATTAATTAAATAAATTCATATTGAAATTATATTATAAATTTAATTTAAAATATTCCAATAACAAATATATGAAAATTTACATTTTTACTAATGTTCTTTTTAAATCAAAAAAACATATCCCCACACCAACCCCCGTAGATAATGGGTCATATGAAAACTTCAATGAAAATTCCTTTGAACTAAATTTTCAAAGTAATATAAATAAAGGCCATCCAATGAATATTCACACATAAGTTTCCATATTTCATCAAAGCAATATTCACAAATACAAGCCAAGTCCCAAACCATTAATTGTAAAAAGTTTTCATGAACATGAATTTGGTGGATTTTATAATCGTCGTTAAAGCCACATGATGAACTACCGAGTTTTGAAAGGAAATAAAATAAAGAAGCACAAGATAAAATCTTATTACTTTCATGAGGTAAGTGCAAGCTTCAACACAAAGGGGACTTTCCAATCTCAATAGGGTAGCCTCATAATCTTTCTACAAAAATAAACCTGAAGAAAACATGCAATGAAAAATATTCACATACAAAAAATTAGAATACTCCAAACATACAAAGAAAAACAACTACACATAAAATTTTACATACAAAAGTATGGCAAAAAATAATAATTTTACTTCATAAAATATTATCATGTACAGTTCACAAAGGGACAGATCCTTAAGTACCTCTAAGGAAAAAGTTAGAAACAATGAAATAGGTAATTAGCTTAATCCCAAAAAAATTAGTCCTAAATATACATAATGTAAATTGATAAAATAAATCACTTTCAGTAAAAAGGATTTCAATAAAGTAAACTTGGTAAAGGAAATTATGTAGGGAAAATTTGGTAGGGAAAAATCAATTTCAGTAAAATATTGGTAAAATATTGGTTTTGGTAAAATCCACTTTCAACAATCATCCATCATTATTTCATAATTAGTTATTTAAAATGTTAAAATATATTTCAAGGGGGTTCTTTTAATGGGAAATATACGGAAACAAAATTGGACCTAACCCACAAAGGTCTTCCAATTTGAAAATCATGGAAACATGCATGACTTTCAAATTGGAAATATATGTCAAGTTCACCCTTAACTGTTTTTATGTAAATTTTCATTAGAACACATCCATTTCCTTATTAATTTACCTTCATTGTGATGATGATCAAAGTAACTTCAAATCAATTTATATCTTATTACACTAAAATATGGAACAACATTTTGTACTACAATTAAAACTAAATTGAATTGTACAAACCATATATATATATATTCCTTCAAAACATATATATTTGTTTTGAACATGTGACCTCACATTCTTGTAATTGCAATTGAAATCTTTTTAATAAACTTAGGATCATTTTATTTCATTTGCTTTGGAGGTGGTTTGGTTATCCCAATCACATTTAAATTTATTGACTCTGATAATTCATTTCAAAAGTCTTGAAGATGTCTTCCCCTTGAGTCCCAAAGGTTTCCCATTTCATGTAGGAATATGTATCATTCAACTTGAGTTTAACAAATTTTTGGCAAAAAATCACCAAAAGAGTACACAAAATTTGAACCCTTTATAGGTTCTTTAAGAAATTTTGAACTTCTTTGGTCAATGTTCCAACCACAAAATGGTAGGATCATCATTACTTAAAGTTTCAAAAACCTTAATTTGCCACCCTCCCTCCCTCCCACATCCACCTCTTGTTCACCAATGTTGTTACCATCATTAATAAGTTATTTTTCAATTTGGAGATATGGTGGATGAATGAACAAAGGTGATCAATTGAATAGGCTAAACTTTTCCACCTAACAAACATAAAATGTGTTTTATAACATTTTGAAATGTGACATTTTCATGTCACAAAATTAGAAACACAATTCTAGGACTTGCATTTTTCTTGAAGCATAATGATTATACAAGAAATACAAAACATTATTCTCTTTTTTTTCTTGAAAATATTAGGACAAATAAATTATTAAAAGTTGCACATTATAATATTATTTGAATTCTTGTGTGTTTGTATTTGAGAAACAAAACTATGAATTGTCCAAACATTTCCTTCAAGAAAGCATATTCTTTTGTTTATGCACATGTGTCTGATTTTTGTCATATACATATCCAAATAATTTGCAATCATAATGCAATGATTTTGACTATAAAAGAAAGAATTGAAAAGCTCAAAAAACAATGCACATTCACAATGACAAGTTTGACAATGATGGGTAGCAAGTTAATACCACAAAACTTCATTCCGTAGTGACTTGTTTCTTCTCTTCCTCGCCATTTTGAATGTGATAATAGAACTAGGTCAAAGAATGATGCTAATGACTTACACAACAAGAATAGTAGTGAAGAATCGTTACACAACCTTTGGAGCCTTGACCCACAAGATTAGCAAGCATGAAATCAAGTAGGCATATTGACAACTCACTTTTCAATATCACCCCAATGTATGTGATGGTGACCATTAATTGCAGCTTGAACTTCTAACAAATCCACAAAACCCATGAGATAAATAATTTTTTATGACTCTTCACTTATATCTTATATATAAATTCACTATGTCTTCCCGTCCGTCCGTGACGTGACGTTCTGCTGCAGAACGCTGCCCCATTCCAAGTTCCAACCTTCGCCCGAACTGTCATCCATCCAACTGGAATCGTCATCCATCCAGCCGGACGGACAATTCCTAAATAACTGTCCGTCCGTCCGTCCGTCCGTCTGTGAAAGAAAGCGAGCGTTTTGCAGCGTTTTGCTGGCGATGGCGTGGGATTAGAGAAGGAGCGAGAGAGCAAGGGAGGAGGAGGGAAGGTGATGTGGGTAGCGGCAACAACCGACAAATCTTATCAGATTGCTGTTACAACCTGCAAGATGGCAAATGGGTCGCTCCACAAGATTTCATCCAATCTCCACACGGGAGGGAAGATCTTGCTCTTTTCATAGCTATGGAGTGTTGGTCCCCGCAGATTGAAGCTTTGATCTG
>Ga0116231_10003630_pt1 | contig 31920 bp, 25 predicted proteins | sample S1TSphgellanicum_2_FD_89695 | JGI IMG/M metagenome (GOLD analysis project Ga0116231, IMG submission 89695) | Host-associated microbial communities from peat moss isolated from Minnesota, USA - S1T2_Fd - Sphagnum magellanicum MG | ecosystem: Host-associated > Plants > Peat moss > Unclassified... | reverse complement strand
ACCTTGAGAACACATGAAAAACTTAAATTATGAATTTTTTATTTTTTTTTTAAAAAAAAGGTGCTGTTTTTTAATATAATCTCTAGTAGATTTTATTTTTTTTTTTTTTTTGGGTCAGTTTATTGTTTTTTTCATTCCACTGGGTTTTAATTAGAGAGTGCACTTTTCTTCATGAGTTTCTGTGCAAAAGTGGCCAAAAAAAAGCTTAAATGGGTATTTTCCCCTTTGTCCCCCCAAAAAAGGAAAAATAAAAATAAAATAAATTGCATGACTGCAATAACTATCAATGTAAGATTATTTTCAAATGATAAAATATGACTTGAAATTGTGATTTATCATCACAATCTTTTTTTTTTCTTTTTTTAAGGATGCCTTAGATTGTGGTTTTAAATTAAAATTCATTTGTGTAAGATATTTTGATAAATGATTTTAAAAACTAATCAAGCTTTTAAAGGTTGATAAAAAAAATTCCCTCACTAAAATCATCTCCAGCGGTGCTCAGTATGTTATCCTCCACAGTAAAATTAGATGAAGAAAAGTGAAACTATACCAGCTTGGCTGAGGAGAATGGTTTTGGCTCAGCAGAATTCCACAGTTTGCGGTGGCTCATAAAAGGCAAAGCAACGGTGTGCACCAGCAGAAACGAGTGTAATAAAGATGATATGACTGCTGCTAAGTGTTTCTGATTGGCCCATCATAATGATTGGTCCAGGTGGTTTGTTATTAGTAGTTCCCCCACCTATTTGCTATCCCACTTTCAGGGGTGGCAACAAAGTATACAACTAAACTTGGATGTGAAAAATAGTTTTGCAGGGTCATATACTGAGCACCACTGGGGATGTTCTAATACTTTTTCAAATCCAACTCATTTAAGATCTCAATTTTGCTGCATGTGGTCTTGATATTAAGATCCTTGTTTTGACCATATTAGAAGCTCTCTTTTTTTGTTGAGGAGTTGAGATGTTATGTATGACTTGCACAAGAGCTTCTCAATATAGGAAGACTTTATAACAGCTTTTCACAAATTCATAACTTTTGTTTTTTAAACCCAAAATTCAGCTTCAACTTGAGTTAAGTTTTCAATCATTTTTGTCTTTAAGGAAAGAAGAGTGTAAGAGAAAACTAAAGTCGCCATTACTTGCTATGCTTGTTTGGACAATTTAAGGTGCTTCTACCTTAAAATGGAATGTCAATGCCTTTGTAAAAGGTGCTCATTATTTGTTTTTAGGCTTAATCTTATCTTCAACTTTGCCAAGCTTCATCATTGTGGTTTTTGGGGGCAATCTTGTTCTTTGGACATTCCTAGAAGAGAATTGAGCAAGAGGACAAGAGCATGTTAATGTGATAATATTGCATTTGGAATGAGAGCTTTCAAAGGGTAATGGCATTGATGTCACCCACACAAATAGCAAATCCATCATACTTCATTGAACACTTGGAATCCCTAATGACCATGTTGTCATATTCTATCTTCTCCATCATGCACTTAAAAGAAGAAAAAATTTGGAAATCTCACCAAATTCTTGAACTCCCTTCCATGCTTATTATACCCAATGAATAAATGCCAAAAATACATTTTTTATTTTTAGCATCCATAAATAAACAAAATTGTGTTGTCTTTTAGAAACATTTCTAACTAGAAGAACATAATAATGTTTTTCTTTGAGTGAGGCCTTGCACAAAGTTGCCTTAAATTACACTTAAATGGCAATTTTCAAGCATCCTTTGAAATCTAAGGCTCGACAAGTCCCTTGCAAGTGTGCACTTGGAAAGGCTTCAAAAGAAATTACTTGAAATTTTGGAAACAAGTTTTCAAATGATTCTATTGGTTGACTATAATTTTAAATTTTCCAAAGAAGAAGCCAATATCTGTGAAGTCTATGTAATTCCCAAATGTGAATTTGGATTAGCAAAACTTGACCATGGTTAATTTAAACATTACAACCCTACAAATTACTTCACATTTGAGCTACTTACTATTTATAAACATAGTTAAGTTACCAAGTTATTTTTATATTTGAGAATATTTGAACATGTTGTTTAAGTTTTTTTAATTACCAAAAAAAAAATTAATTAACCATAATAAATAAACATGTGATAGCTTGAACAAACGAGATATTCATTTTCATAAAGTAACATGCATTCCAACAATTAACACTTACAAAAGCTAACTTATGAAAGAAAAACGCAAAGCCCAAGAGAGGATTATTTTTAAAATAATAATAATAAATTATTTATTTATTTATTTTAAAATTATTTATTATATTTATTTTTTAATTATTTATTATATTTTAAAATTTTATTAAATTTTTTATTTTGAAAAAAAACTCAACAACTTGTGTGATCTTAAGGTTTGTGATGCTCTATTATTAAGGGTGATGAAAAAGTTCTACTTGAAAGACATTCCAAAACTTGGGGGCAAAGTCCCATCCATATCTATGGGCACAAAGTGAGGTGGTGCTATTGGGAACACATTGGGAACTTGAGGAACATGTTGTTGACCCCGAGCTCATCAATGGGGAACTTGATAAGAACACCGTAAGAATGTGGGAACTATAAAGGTTGGGTGTTTCTTTGAATGTTTTAGGGAACGGTTAGTTAGTTCCGGTTCTTTAAATATTCCAGAATCAGAGAACCGTGGGTTCCAACTCTTTGATAAAAATTCCGAATCAAAGAATAGTCGGCTTCCGTTAATTTCAAAACCCTTAAAAGAACGGACGGTTCCACTAAAGAACCACCAATTCTTTAAACTTTTTCACAGTTTTTTTGGAATTACACAATTACATACCAAAAGCAGTTCCTTTGTTTTGAGAACCGGAGGGTAAGTTTATATAACCAATTTCTGTTGTTTCAACACCCCTTCAAAGAACCGATGGTTTCCGGAAAAGAGCCTGGCAGTGTTTTTTTTGTTGGCTTTTCCCTTAGTCTTGAGAACCGATTGGTCTGAACCTTTTGATAAACCGGAGGCCAGGTACATTTATACCCGTCTTATGTCCGGAGGTTATCTGCCCCCTTTTAAGAACCGTCCCGCTCCTACCTTCCAGGGCAGGGAGCCTATAAAAACACAAGTAGAAAGGAGGAGAAGTCCTAGGGTTTAAGCTCGTTTGCGTCTCTCTGGACTCTGGACGCACCAGGAGCTCGTTCGAAGAAGAAGAAGAAGAAGAAAGAACAATGGCAAGCACATCATCAGGGGCAGCGGGGTACAGAGGATTGCAGCTCTGCGGTAGCATCCCCACTGAAGAGCTGAGCGCCGTGAATTCTCGTTGGCTAGATGATGCCGCGCTCCTTGTGGCCATGACGCACCAGCAACAGATGGCAATCGCAGTGAACCGCACCATCGTCATGCGCCTGTCGTGGGCCATTATCAGTGGAGGAGGAGGAGGAGGAGGAGGAGGAGATCAATCTCCTCCTTCTCCAATGGTGCGGAAAGTGGGGAGTTGTCTGGAGTCCGATGAGCAATTGACTGCCATGGAGTGGGTGGTGTTCGAAGCTGCTACCGTGTTAGCTGTCGGTACTTCCTTTGGAGCGCTGCTTCTGTTCTCCCAGAAAGGCAACTTGTTGATCAAGCAGGTACCGGAATCCATCTCATCTTCCAAGCTTTTGGAAACAAAGGGGGGGGTGAAAAAGAGTCGCCTCCTTGCAACCATAAGATTTTTTCTTGAGATCAACCGATGTGCTGATCTAGGGTTTCCAAAACCCTAGACTCAATTATCTGCGAATCAATGGACTTCTCTCCTGGATTGTAGAATCCCTATCATGTACCAGTGTTTGTATCAGTCTTTCTTCAATTGATAATGTCTCTTCTGTCCAGTTGATACTCTCGCATGTTTCTGGATGTGTGTTTTCTGCTGTACTAGGGTTTCCTGAAATCTTTCATTGTTGCAGAATCTGCTATTTACTCCTACCCTAATCTTGCCTGCCCTTGTCTCGTGTCCATGTGAATTCTTCTGTTCAGCTTGGTTCCTCTGTAGAATTTTCTTGGTGCCCTCCTTTCAGAATTGGATTGTAATCACATACTTTGATGCCCAGTTCTGCAATTTTATTCCTCTGCCCTCTGAGGTTAGTGGCAGCTAGTAGATGTCTGAAAGTTCTTGTGCTAATTTCATCTACAAATTTCTTCAACAATGAACTTCAATGTAGAAGGGATGTGTAATTGCTATTAATACTTTTAGGATTTTCAAAATGCAGTCTGATAGATGTAAAATACAAAGCACCTCAATTCAAGGTTGATTCAATTCGCAGTTTGGTGATGATTTGAAAAGGCACCCAATCTGAATATGATCCAGAATGCATAAGGATCCAATTCAGATTTTCTGAGTCTTAAGACATTGGATGTGACTGCAGTTTGGGATATGCCTGATGACTTGCTCTTCTTTTGACCAGTACTTCCATTCTGATCCAGTTCTACGGCTTCGTGTACGAAGTGAACCGTTGGGACACATGAGCAACGACACTTCAGAGGATCTTTGCATCATATATCCCAAGGCAATTGCCCGCATTGAAACTCGTGATCTTTTGGTTAGCTCCTTTACCATCTCAATTGCTCAGTGCAAGTCAAAAGGGCAGGATTGAAGTTGGAACCCCATGAGTTTGGCAGTTGTCTAGAATGCCAGCTCTCCCTTGGGTTTAGCAAGTGCTTCAAATTTCAAAAATCTGATCATTATAGGGGTAAAGTTGTTGGTGCACAGGAAATTACGAGAAAGAGAGGGGATGGAGGGGGAGGGGCTACTAGGATGGAGAGTTGGAGGAGAAGGGTTGGATGGTGAACCGCCCCCAAATAGACTTCCTTTTCTGATGTGGAATGTGAACAAGGCAGCAGCAGGTTTGGTTTGTGCTGATGGGGCCGTTGTGGGTTTGATGCCACCACCTCTTTTGGAGCAACAGGTTTTGACCTTTGTCTTGCATTCAGAAATGATGTCAGTTGCAATAAATGTGCAAGACTAATGTGCTCAACTTCTGTTTTTTTTTCATCTTCTTTCTTTTTCCATGTGTTCTTGAAGTGGAATGTATAGTTCTGTGACCATGTACATTCTCTAAGACAACCTTCAGGTTCAATGGATAAGCTCCTGCAGTTGATGAAGTTATTGTTGATGGCAGTCTAGACGGCACTATGCTGCTTTGACTGTAGGACCTGATTCCACACTGGCAGCTTTCAGGTGAGCATGTCAAATCAAGGTACTGGTGAAATTGAGAGAATAATGACATAGTTCTAGGTCCAACTAGAATGTAGAAAGCATCTTGACTTTTGGGACTGATCAAGCATTGGATTCTATGTGCTATTGTCATCCATTATGTCGTATCCTAAATATGAGATGGTACCACAAATATGGAAGGACCTGCTCTATATCGGTCACTGGATAAGTACGTGGTGTGAAGCTGGTTCAGTAGTCTGTCTAACCAAAGCAAATCCAGTTGAGCCTCATGTAGCATACAGTAACTTGCATTGTATGAAGGTATTTTCAGTTCTCCTACTGAGTTTGTAACTTTGATGGAAGAATTGGTGACTTAATGTGGTGTTTACCAGGGTATCAGGAGACAAGAACAGTAGCTTAGTGGGTGTTATCATGGACAACTTGATGCCAGCCACTGTGACAAAAATCGCATCTTTGACTAAGAGGTTTTGGCAAAGAGATGAGAATTCTGAGTCCAACAGACCAACTGAAGTCAGCCCCCAGGCATTTTCACGAGGTAAAAGTCATTCTTATTGTTTGGTCTGGTGAGGGAGAAGGCCTCTTGTTTTGTTCCTTCATGGCCTCAATTGTGTTCTGTGGTAAGGGCTCACAAAAGGTCAAATGAATGCAAATGGATTGAGTAAGAGATCTTCACCTAATGAGGGTGTAGATGCAGTCAGATTTTGGCTTGGAGAACTGAGAATGATGTCTGTTGATTGCAGCATCACTTGTCACTTGTTTGAAGGACCCTGTGAGGAAAGGGGAGAGGCTGGCAGTGGCACCTGGTGGTTCCTTGGCTGCTGTAGCTGACTCATTAGGCCGTGTGCTGCTTGTTGATGTACATGCTGTTGTGGTGGTGCGCATTTGGAAGGCATGTGCTATAAGTCTTCACCTCATAGGAAATGCTTAGATTTCCTCAAGACACAAAGTATAGCTTGAAGGTGAAGCCTTAGGGGCTAACATCGCCTCTGAGATTGGTTGCAGAGGTCCTTAATGACTTATGATTTCAACACTGTTATCGCACCTTCTGTTCATTTCTGACAGAAGGTCATTGCAAAATGTGCAGGGCTACCGGGATGCCCACTGTCTATTTTTGGAGGCACCTGTGGATGGGAGTGCTAGCTATGGGGACCTACATCACCCATATCTTCTATCACAGAAGAGACAGGAGTTTTGTTTATGCTTGGCCATCCATGCACCACGGAGGGGTGTTGTTGAGGTGCATTGTAACTCCCTGCATTGAAACTATGTCAGCCATAGGTGGGCTAGGATGACTGAAATGCATGTGTTTTAGATGTTGGTCAGGGAGGCAGTCGGGAAGCTTTTACAAAGGTGAAGGCCCTGGTTTGTAGAGGGAACCATATGATGGGTTGAGTTATTGTGTTAGTTTTCTCTTCTTGAGTTACATTAAAATTGTACCAGCTGCCAATTAGGAGGATCCAAACCTGAAACCTTAGATAAGCATGCTATAGCTAGTAACGTAATGGTGCTGGTGTTCCTCGTTATCTGCTTATGCTTTTATGTGAATCATCATGTTTACCACTTAGATTTCTCTGCTAGAAGCATGATGTTTAGGACACAGCTAGCTAGCCCATGAGTATCTTGGAGAATTCCAGATCTGCAACCCTGGGAGGTCCCTTAACATCTGCAATATCACTCTCAACTGTTTGGCATTTGTTCATTCCTAGTCCTTCATCAACCCTTCATCTTCATAGCTTATCAGTATGTGTCCCAGAGTGATCATGTTGCATTAGTTTTATTGTACCTTTGGTCTGTTGCAATTCTGCTAATTTTATAGGTGGGACTAGCAGGTGTGGCAAATGCGGCATGGGGCACGGGTGGCAAATATCAGGGTTCCTGAGAGCTGCTGCCTAGTGCAGCCTTCCTGTAAGCTGAGAAATTTCTTGGATTTGGATTCACAAAATTTGGATCATGAGTATGAGGAGCACGAGATGTTTGAGCCAGCAAAGGTCTATATTCTTCAGGGGTATTCAGGTAATATCTCTTTGATAAACCCTTTCATGCCTGTGAAAAAGAAGCTGTTTTGATAGTCACTCAGCATGTTTTGGCCAGAGTGGCACAGGTTTGAGATTGATGGACGATTCGGTAAATAAAACATGTAAATTTTTTTATTTGTCAACAGTGATATATTAGGACATTAGCTAGGAATTTTCTTGTGGCCAGCAGGACCAATTGCAAACTATTTTCTGAAGCTCATGAGGGAACAGGTCCTTAACCTGTGAATGATGTTGGTACTAGAAATCCCTTTGATCAATTCCTGAGAGTGGAAGGGAACTTGCAATAGTGAAATCTCAACTTTGCAAAGAATGCCTCTGGCCTCTAGCAATGCATTGACAACTAAAACTACACACATTTTGATGCTTCTGCTTATAATGAGGACTGAAGCCCAGCCAATTTTGCAATATATTGTCTACAAATTTCGAGTCCTGAGTTTTTTCCTGAAATTTTCAGTGTGTGCAGTTGTCACCTTAGTCGATCACTAGGTAAATCATCAGTGTTGCAAACAGGGTTGGGGTGTTAGGAGTTGGTCATATGTTGCCTTGCTTGATAACTTGGGTGTGAGTAAAATGTTCCATAGAACAAAGGTGGCCATAATAAGTTCATGATTTGTTATTTTTGGACTCACAAAACGTGGTTCTTTTGCTTGTTACCCATATAATTTTGAACCTTGGAACATATGTTCTCGTCTCAACCAAAACAAAACCAAATATTTCTATCATGCCCATAATATAGCACAATAGAAATTATTGCAAGGACTTGAACATGCACTGTACTAGATTTTGTCCAAAGGCATGGGTGAAAGTGGCCTGCTTATAAACAAAAGCAAATTCTATGTCCTATTGAGATGTGGCACAAATGTAAAAATAATCCATAACTAATAATGAAAATATATGCACTATTAAGACACATTTTTACTATCACTGTTCCGATTTACTTGGGAATGGCCAACATGAATGTCATGAATGCCTTTCAGAACATTGATGAAAATCATATGAACAACAATTGCCACAGTTAACAAAATTTGTCAACAAATAATGGTTCTAAGAAGTTAGATTTGCAGGGTTTAGGGTTGATTCCAATCTCCCACTTCCCCCCACATGAATTTTATTTTCTTTCCAAAAAAGTGAAAGGTTCCCAACACTGTCTAGATGATTTATGTTAGCAGTACTCCTTTGACCCATCACCAGAAACATATCTGTAGTCATACCACAATCTGACATTCAATGTTAGTAAGTCTGTAGTAAAGTGTGTACACTGAAATCAAAATTCTTTGTAACCAAGTATGGAAGTCATCTTGTGTTGTATAGATGTAGTGTTTGGTTCAGTAACCAGGACAGACCAAGAGAACTTGCTGACAACAGAACTGGGCTCACAAGTTTCAGCAGAGGTAAGGATTAGTGACTTATACCAGCAAAGATGGGCAGTCTCCAGTTGTGGTACTTCCTGTACCCCTAGCTTTGGTGCCCTCTTCCATCTGCTGTATTTGGTTTCCTGTCTTCTTGCTTATATTGTCAGTTGTCTATGTTAGCTAGTCCCTGCTGCCTCCTACATGATGTTTGCTCAGTTGAGATCATGCTACTGGTGTGAATTCCATTGGGACTTCTTGTAAAGATAGGAGGATCTGCTTGACATATCTTTCTTTCAAAGAGACAAAATCAGAATGCAACCACAAAAATACTGAGCAGTATATTTGGCAAAGTTGAACCTAGAAACTCTCCGGAAAAGAATAAAAGAAACAGCTTTGCTCTCCAACTATCCAAGGCAGCAAGAATATGGCCCAAGAATGAAGTGGACCAGAGGGCCAAAGAACTACATCATGTCAAAGTCAACAGTTATCACAACACTGCTTTTCAACATCACAAACAGATTGAATGGTTTACTGTACACGTCACCAAGTAGTAAACCTTTAATGGAAGCCTTCAGTATGAGATATTAACCAAGAAAATTCAGCTTCTTCATAACTGTGGCAAGTGCATGGGGAGCAACTGATGGTCGCCTAAGCTGTCGCTTTTGCTTATTGGTCTGCAACAAGTATAAGCATTAAACCACCATCAGAAAACTGGAAATGTTTCTGTCAATGACAAAAAAATATCAGCTTATAGACATGAGGCCGATCATTTATGATATTCAGGAAAGTGGTTCCAATGTCTTGACAGTAACACTTTCAGAACTCTACCCTCAAGATGAAACTTGATGTAAATGCCCAAATCCTGTTCCTAGCTTCTTGGGGAGTCTCAAGGAAGTAGTGGTCATAAACTACGTCCATACCTTGGAATGGGCATTGTGCCTCTTGCCAGACCTCCATCGCTTGTAAAGCCCATTTGCTAGTGCTCTGAAGCGTTTTTTATATGACCTACAACCAGTAGAATTACTCCTCAGAAGAACAATTGCTAAAACTCTGCCTTGAATTCAACAGCCAGCCAAAACATAATTGAGCAATAGCCTAATGTGAACTTCAAACATTTAAATGAGTACCAAGATCAATGTATGAAGAAAATTAGGAAGCCTGTTCTCATAGAAGAGCCAAAATAAAACCAACTGTAACATTCAACAGGTAAAGTGATCAAAAACTCTCACGAATAGGCCTTTATTTTTGTCTTCTTCAGTTTTGTGGCAAATGCCTGCCTTTGCTGGAACTGCACACAGACAGACAGAGAAAGCATTCCCTGATCCTTTTATCATATAACCACAAATGAAAATTCAAGCATTAATATTACTTTGCATGATCCTGCAAAACTAATTAGACTATGTAGAAAGCATCCCCTGATCCTGTCATCATATACCACAAATGCAATTCAGGCATTAACAGTACTCTGCATGATCCTGCAACAATCCTTAGACTCCGTTGCCTAAACCTAATTCAGGAGAACAGAATGGTCATGAACATGTAGAACTATAGAACAGAACCAAATCAATCATATGAACTGCATTGCTATAGATATATCAAAAAAGAAAAACCAATAATTTTTATTTTTTAAAATAAAAAGAAGCAGAAGACAGTACACCATATAACATTTCAAACATTCATGAATGAATGGCAACTTCGATTGCATGGTAAATCACTATAAAGGAGAAGTTTCACATTCATTGAGCAGTGCAGCAGTTCCCTGACTGGATAGTTTTGACCTAATTGCAGGAGAAATTATTTTCGCAGACAAACTTCTGGCGCTAAACAAAAGACAACAGCATGAGAAACTCTTTTTTTTTTAAACCTAGCAAAGAAAGGAGAGTTTCCAGGACTTAAAAGGGCAGGAAATTTAGGGTTCCAACCTGTAGAATGGAAGGAGCGACACGAGTACATTCCTGTGGCAAATGCGATGGAGTCTCTAGCTGCGTTCGAGTGAGCAATAGCTTTGAAGACCACGGATAAACGCTCATCATGGACGAGAATCCCATCCTCCCGGGCGGAAGAGAAGGCCCAACGCCGCTAGGGTTCTTCGTCACAAGACCAGGATGGACCATATTGGATGCGACGAAAGACGTTCTGAGGAGAGGAAATTGGGAGCGACCGAGAAGAAAAGGCCGCAGCAGCAACAGGCGCGGAAGCTGCCTACACGCCATGTTTACGACCTCCGTGGGGGGAACAGATTATCGCACCATTCCTTCCTGCTGTCCAGCCCTTCCACTCTTGCCTTTCTTTGCGTGAGCTGGGAAAACATGCTCAACGCACGGCGCACTCTCTGAAACCAGGATTAGGGTGTGAAGCTCATGTTCAATATCCCTGCACGCCCCCCCTCCCCAAAATGGGATGTTAAAGCCTTAAGGATGAATGTGGTGTGTGGATGGGAAAAAAGATGCCTTGCCATTTGCATTGTCATGGGTTGAATGGCAATTGAATTCACAAACAAATCCACAATTTGTTTCAAACTTGTAATATGTCACTTCTTTTTACTTTGAGTCTAGAAATTTTATTTTGGATCATCATCATTAAATTGTTATTGAATTTTTATGGGTATTTAGTTGATTATGCTATCTTATATATTAAAACAACAGTGGTGTCTGTCTGTTTGTGTGAGCAATGCTTGGAAAATTCTTCCAGTCACTGCCCATGATGTGCTTTGTAGAAGGGGGGGGGCCGGGTCTATCAATCTGTGTGTCTGTGACAATTATTACCCAACTGATGGACTAGTTTAACTAATTGTCAATAAGAGAAAACATTATTTAGGCTAAAATGGATGCTTTGTCTAAAGGAAGAAAGGAAATGAAAAACCATGTTGAACATTTCAATCACCTTGTCCAAATTAATGATCTTTTTGACATGTTGTGGAATTGCAACTTTTGTCCATAATATAAATATATTTCTAAGCACATAAATCAAAACACAAACATTAATGTTTAGAATGCCAAATTATGTCATTTTTTAACAACATTATATGACATAATTTCATGATGATAATGTTACATTCATAATAATGACCAAAAAATGTGTTTGATCAACATGAATTTTTTTTAAATAAAATCTTTGAATATGCCACCCCATCATTAATTTCTTGGAATTGTCTCACCTTTCCCATTATGTTAGGTGTGTTGCCCAGCTTGCCCTAATAGGCTCTCTCATAATACCTTATTGTACATAATGGGTGGAGCTTGAATATTTCCATAGTTGCATAACAAAATATGTGGTGAGAGTTTATGTTATTATGCTACCATTTTCCCTCAAAGGGAAAAACATTAAGCAAAATTAAAATAGAAATATTTATTTTCTTTCAAAGTGCAAAACATCAAGCAAAATGAAAACAAAGATAGTTGGTTGCAATTTAATGTTAACAACAAATTGATGTCTCTTTGAATACTTACAATTGAAGCGACAACACAACCACATTAACCAAACAAGTGGTTAGGGTAAATATACAAATGTCTACTCTTCTTTTGCTTTGAAAATGCAAACCACCAAAATAAGTAAAAACAAGGAAGGTAGTTCTCTGTCCATCATGTCTTCATATAAAATGTATGGAATCAAAAAAATTAATATGAAAATCACAAAAAATGTTTACTTATATGACATTGCACAACTTGTGAAAACACAAAAAGAGGACTACTTGTAGTGAATCCTTACAATTAATTTTGAAATCCACAAATTGCCAAGGAATTTCAAGGGCATGTTAAGATCCAAATTGTCTTTTTTTATTCATTTTCCATCCACAAACTTGATGACAAAATTTGAAAAGTTTCACTCCTCTTGCATGAATAGAATAAGGTTTATATAACACAACTTGTGATTTTTGCAACAATATAAAACAACTACTAGGATTTTGCCTTCCTTATCCTATTTTGTAATTGCAACATTAGTTACATATTAAAAAAAACATATGCTACAAAAATGCAAATACCAAAATCTGAACAAACATTTATAAACATATCACAAGGTATAAAAGTTCAAGCCAAACATAACTCAAACTTTCAAACTATTAGCCCTATATTTATTATCAAAAAAAAAGTATTTCATAAATGTTATTTAAACAAGTGGAATTGAACATTGTGGCAACAACAATGTGGAAAAACAACCAAACAAATAATGATTATTATGGAACTGAAAATTGTAGCAATAACATTTTTTTTTATAAATAACATAAGATGGGAATTAAAAATAGAAAAATTAAGAATTGTAATAAACCTTCGAGAAACAAGTTGGTTTCAATTTTTGAAATTAACAATTGTAGTAAAAAAAAATAGTTTGGAAAAATAAGTAAATGATGAATAAATATTGTGTAATCATTGTTACAAATCATGGCTTCTCAAAACACCCAACTTTACTACCTTGTCCATTATGACCAAAAAAATGGTCAATTTGATTGAGGTCCTAGTTGTTGTAATGACATGTTTTTTTTTACTAGTTCGAATTGAATAAACTAACTTTTAGTTTACTTGGTCAAATGTGACATTTAATCAAATAGGATAAAAAAGTGAACACCTCTAGTATGAAAAAAGGTTTAGTCAAATGGGACATTTAATTTTCTTAAACTATATTTATGTTTATTTTGATTGGTCAACTTGATCTATGACAATTTAACAATAAATCAAAAAGTAATTCAAAATGAATAGTAGATTGATTCAATAAATAGGTAGGTTTTAAGTAGGTAGGCTATTTACTTAACTTATGCAACTTGGGAAACTTAACCTAAGTACTTAAACTAGTTAGGTATGTTAAGTAAATGTGTAACCTAGGCTAAATAGGTAGGCTACACTATGAAAAAATATAGGGTTTTCCAATTGCAACGGACACTTGCAACTCATGGTATTTATACAACCTTGAATGTTAATAGACAAGTTACAGCAGTTGTAGCGGACATCCTATGTTGTATATAATATCATATATGCAATGTAACTCACATGCAACTATATGCAATTTCCTTGGAACTAATCTTCACATCATATTTTCACGCACATTCCAATGTGGCGAACGAAAAGCCAATGTGGTTTTTCATCCATTTGATAAATGGATTCTGAATGTCCTTATTTTTTACAACTTATTTACAACTATTTTATAACTAGTGTAATGAATATATTCTTTAATTATTTTGTTCATCCATTTGAACAATGAATTCCATTTGTATCCTTTGCAACTAACTCACAACTAATGATGAAATGAAAATAGAAGATTTAATGACTAATTTGCAACTAGGTGTTTTAAGTTTGGGTTTTAAAGCAATTGTATGTAGTTGATTTTAATAGTACTAAACAATTAAATTGCAACTTACAATGTAATTATACAAACTTCACACAACCATTATCATATTGTCCTAGTTATAATAGATAATGTTGAATTGCATTGGACATTACTATTTATAAACATGAAATGGATTTGAAACTTTAAATAGATTTACATTCCATGTTGAAGAATAAATTACAAAAAAAATTAAAATTTTTTTTTATCAAAGATAATTTAACTATGAATTTAAATATAATGCCCAAGCTACTTATAACAAACATTTTTCTTTACTTAAGCAAAAGGTCAGATCATAAAAATGATGACCCACAACAATCAAATATTGTCATCTAAAACATTATGTTTCATAAATGAATGTTTTCTTCTATTTTTGTGGAAATGGAATTTGAACCATGCAATTTTTTCAATTCACTTTATCTGCTTGAAATCTACCATGTTATGACATTAGTTCCACATCTGAAATGAAATCAACAGCATATCATAACATTGTAATGTCAAAAAAATCTAAATAATCTTTTCAACTTGAATAAAGCTAATTTATAACTATATTGCCACTAATATGCAACTTATTTGTCACTAAAATGCAACATATGTAGAACATTGATACAAATTAAACTATAATTTGTACACTTACAAATATAATCAAATATTGTGTTTATAATTAGGTGAACTGAATTATAATTTTAAATACTTTTGAAATAATCTCACCTTATACACATAATTTTGATGTTGATGGATTGAAACATAATGAAAGTTTGGCCTTGTAACATAAAAATAACAAAATTCATCACAAATGTTCAAACACAAAACAAGATATAGGTAACATGATTATCATTAAAAAATCACCTTTCATGAATCTCTCATTGTTATAAGTTAAATTATATTTATACAATCAACTTTTAAATAAAATGGAATATATTTTCACATCATTTTTCTTTAATATATGCAAAAAAATAAAAGACCAAGAATCACAAACCTTCAACATCTAAGAGTAAAAGTAAAAACCTTCAACATCTAAGAATAAGAGCAAAAACCTTCAACATCCTATAACAAAAGTAAAAACCTTCAATACCCAAGAATAACAACAAGAACTTTCAACATCTAAAACCAAAAGTAAAAGCTTTGAACATCTAAAAGTAAAAATAATAACCTTTAATATCAAAAAGTAAAAGTAACAACCTTCAACATCCAAAAGTATGAGCAAGAACCTTCAACATTCAAAAGTAAGAACAAAAACCTTTAACCTTTCTAAGAACAATGGTAAGAACCTTCAACCTCCAAAAACAAAAACAAAAACCTCCAACCTTTTTAAGAACAAAAACAAAAACCTTCAACCTCTAAGAATAAGAACAAAAGCCCATAAACACAAAGGTCATTGATGCATTGGGGCAGATGTATTGATACACTACCATGTGTCATTTGTTTAAAAGTTTCCCGCCCAAATTTTAAGTTGAAATATAGTTGCATATTAGTTACAAACAAGAAATGTCATGTATATTACGGGGTGGAAATGTATACATGTGGAATGATCATATGTGTTACTCAAGGTCGTACATTTGTTGCAAAATAGTCATTGATTAATAATTAAATTTATCCTAGTTGTGATGTGATTGTTACATGCAACTAAATGTAATTTATCAATAAAATCAAACATGGTTTAGGGTTTAGGGTTTAAGGTTTACAACAACAACCGTATATACAGTGTGTACATTATATTGTATAAATATACATCTTGCAATTAATTTGCAACTATAATACAATTCTTTGATTTTCTAATGTGGCATTTTATTTATTTGTTTGTTATATTTCCATGGGACAATTGTAATACAGTTGTATATTAGTTGTTTTGGAGCTCTAGTTGTAGGGTAATTTAGTTATCATGGACACAATTTTTCATAGCGTTAAGTGGCTAAGTAGGTAGTTAAGTAATTAAACTAGGTAGGCTAATAGTTAAAATAGGTTAGTTAGTTTAAGGTAATTAAATTAAAATTCTTAAGTGGGTCAAAAATAAATGTTCATAATAATTAAATGACAAAACTTATTGTTTGTTGAAAATATGGTGCAATGGTTGACAACTTGGTCCTTAAACATGGAGGTGATGGGTTCAAGGCCTCACACTTACACCTTTTTTAGCTAGGTTATTTTAATAAAAATGGTTAATTATCAGGTTAAATGGTTAAACTAAGTTACCTAGCTTAGGATAAGTGATTAGACTAAGCTACCTAACTTCTAAGCTAGGTGGATAAGCTAGGTAACTTATATAGGTTTCTAGTTTAGGTGTTTAATTTAATTAAGCGAGTTTAATTTTTGAACATAGGTGTTTAATTTAGGTTAGATCTACCCATATACTTAAGCCTTACTTGCATAATCAAAATGATAGTTGGCCAAGTTGACTAATTTATATCAACAATCAAAATACCAACAATAAAAAAGACCATTAGTTTAAAAATTATTAATCAAAAAGACCATTGGTAAAAAACACATGTGTTAATTTTACGAATAGTCAATTTGGACACATCAAAATCTATTTATTTAGTATGATTAATTGGTCAAATTGATAGATGTAACAATTTGGTCTTTTTTTACCAATTTTGTAAGTCATAAAACCATTTGTAAAAATGAATTGAGAATTGCAACAAAAATTTGGAGAATTAGTGAAAAAAACTTCATGATGTCTTCCCATGATCCACATAAAACAAGAAAACAATTATGGAGCATTATTTCAACAAATATTATTAACTATAATCGACTTGGCCGTTGGTTCACACCGTAACTCATTTGCCTTTCCAATTCACATTTTCATTGTTGTTGCTTGGGTATGAACCAGTGTTGTCCACATTTATAGGGTTAGTTGGTTATGTATATGCATAATTCCTGATTATGTATAAATGCATATCCTAAAATTGCATCAATTTCAAAAAAATAAAAAACATATATCTTCTGAATACAAAATGACCATTGATTTTGAATTATTCATATTCCATGGATATGAATTATTAATCAAATGCATATGATTTGTATCTAGGGATTATTTAGGCATATGTCCAATTATGTAAAATGTTTTTTTTTTTCAAATTCCTCAAGTAGGTGTAGTGGCTAGGACCCCAACATTAATTAATAGTAAATGGCAATTGTATTAGAAGGACATTAATTTTTTTGGGAATTTTGCCTAGTTTTGACAACTTACAAGAACACATTGTTTAAATATGGGATTTCTAGAATTTTTTTTGTCAAGATATTGTGAATTTTGTTGCATTCACCAACCCCTTTTTTCACTAGGTTGTGAAAATTTGAAAAGGAAAAAAAAAACACAATCTATGTATGGGAACTATACATAATTGAAAATTTTATGCATATCCAAGAGGAAGCTTTAGGGTTTGTGATTTTTCAAGGGTTAGAGGATATGCATTCTAACTCAAAACCTTAAGCTTTAGTTGGCATTATGAGTGAGAAGTGACAAATTAACAATGCAAATCTATGATTTTTTAACATTCAATAATTTTCTATTCATATCCAATAAAGGGGGAAATTTTTTTTGAATACATAACTGTCTATATATGAAAATATGTGGGATTTTAGATATACATATCCATCTCTTTTTTTCGAAATGAGAATATTTATTATTCATATTCAAAGTTTTGTCCGAAAATTGGATAACTAAACAACACTAGTAGGAACCCCCAAAATTTGCTTGCAACTTGTTCAGCAAGTTGATAACATCTTGTTTGGTTTTTGGATGATAATTGCATATAATCATATATCATTTTTTTTAAAACAATAATTTTTTCACCATTGGCCATGTTACTTTTATTTTGCAATACCCAAGCCATTTTGTTCATTACTTGTATAAAAGTATGAGCCATTCAAATTATCATTTATTTATAAAAAATAAGAACCACATTTCAAATTTTTAAACCATTTTGTCAAAAAAATTAGAAAGGATCTTCAAGGAAAATTTTAACATGGTTTTCAAGAATTAAAAATATTTTACATAAGGTTAATTCAAAGAGATCGAATGAGAGGAAGTATCAACTATCCAAGTCAAAAAATGATAATCTTTGAAAATTTTAACATGACCTAATAAAAATACAGAAAGAGACAAGTTGGAAGCAAAATTGAAGTTAATGTTGAATAAGGCATGAAATTGACGAAGAGAAATCTTGAAGCAATGTTGTCAAAGTAAGAAAAAGACTTTGTCGTAAAATGTAGTTATTTGAAACTTAAATTAAAATAATGAGAAGCAAAATATAAGACAAAAAAACATAGATAATGTAAAAGAGGCTAAAGAATTAGGAATTGGAAATGTACCACAAGGAACGAACTAATGAAAAAGTTATAGGCAAAAAACAACTACCATAATATTTGGGCAACTTTGACATAGATTTTTTTTTTTTCAATTTTTAAAAAAAATAGTGCTTCATGTTAAAAATTTTGAAAATTTAATCTAGGTAGCTAAACTTGAACCCATTCCTTGTCCAACAAAATAATATAAATTGTGATCAATCTAAATCAAAGGACAACATGAAACTTATGAGATATCAAATCATTTTGTATTTTATTCCTTATATGCTGAAATTTTCAAAATAAAATACTCAAATGCCAAATCAAAAACTTAAAATTATATTAATTATTTAACACATTAATCTTGAAGTTGTCGAAGTACTACAACAATTTATTACCTACCTTATTCATCTTTTAATTTATTGCCTACCTACCTTTATGAAAGGCATTCACCCATAAGGTATGGAAATTTATTTATATTTTGCAATTATTTGTAAATTATGAGTTGTGATCAATGATTTTTTTGGACAAAATCTCAAAGTATTGGATTATTATTTCAATGACAATTATTCATCATAATTGTTTTAAGTAGAACAATTTTAAGTTCCATGAGTCATCTTTTTGGATGATAGTTCCGAATTAAAATTTGTTTAGTTGGGAATGAAAATACACACGTATTTGTCAATAGGTGTATTTTTAGAATTTTTTTCAACATCGTAATCATGAGCATATTTTTAATAACTTCTTCACCAATTTGTATCCTATTTTTCTTCAATTGAATTTGAATCCAATGAAATGAAAATTGAATTCATTCTATTTCAAATTCCATTCAATCTATTTGGATTAAATTTAGGTATTTCAATTCAATTCAACTTGAATTAAAATATCAGAATTTGGATTTGAGTTCAATTTAATTAAATTTTAAATTTTGATTTCAATTCAATTTCACTCCATGTAAAAATTTGAATTAAATTAAATTAAATTAAATTTCAATTCGAATTGCATGCAATGTCATTCGATACTTTCATTTGAATGGAAATAAATTTTCACAAAATCAATTCATTTTTTCCATCAATTGTTCATCATTAGTAGTGCACAATAGCACAAAACCAAAGTTATTATTTTCATACCAGGTTAATATGTGCTATTTTTAAAAAAAAATTCATAATAGTATTGATAATGGGTTGATGATTAATTTTTTGCTTGATATGAAACAAATATACATTTGTTATAAAAAATTTACAAGGTTCAGACAAGGTTTCTCAAATATTTATGAAAATATATTCAAATAGTTTTACGGTTGAATATTTATGATGTTTTTGAACATGATCCTCACAAAGGAAAGGAGATTTTTCAAAATAATTTTAAAATTGATGAATTTTTGCATTCAATAATGAAAGCTAAGTTATGTGTATTTCTTATGCATTCATGATGAACTTGCATTGTTGTGGACTATTTCATAGTGATTCGAATGAATGTGTAAAAGTATGTCATTATAGGTAAATGTATAATTTCATCCAAATTATCATTTCATCCAAATTACTAATTTCATTTATATGGTCAATTTCATCTATGAACATAATTTCGCTAATTCAATTTTTTTCTCCCATATGACCAACCACATGTGTCATAGATCTCATCCATTGAAAATGCTTATTCATCCATGCATATTAAGGAGACCAATGAAATGTGTGATAAATTTCATCCAGTATGGTTACCAATATAGGTGCTAGTAGTTCACCCCAGGGCTACAAAATTGTACCACTTCCAAGTCTTATCCAGGTAAGCTTAACCAGTCTTGTAACATATAGGTATAACCGGAATACCTATGACCATGGTTGAATATTTGACTCGGGTTAGGTGGAAGGGGATCCACGAAGAACCAGGAAGAACGAACGAGTGCACAGTGCACGACGCGCTGGTTGCCGCTCGCTCGCTCGCTCGCGGTTCCGGCCCTTCTTCTTCGCGTCAGGGTTCGTTATTGCATCTCTGCCGTCTCTCGGATGTCAGAGATAATGTTTTGTTTGTAAAGCCACAGTGTTACTCTGTCGTACGAGCCCAAAATCTCACGATCTGGTGCCGTTTTCCGAAAGTTGTGGAAGAAAGAAGGGGAAGGGGTTTTAGGTCTGGGAAGAAGAAGAAGGTCGCCTTCTTCCGTCCTCCTTTGTATCTCTGAGAGAGAAAGAGATAGTGTGCCTTTGCTGGCCAGCAGCAGTGTAGAAGGAACACGAGAGAGAGAGAGAGCTTTTGTCGTTAGTGTTTATTTTAATAGAGCCGCTTCTTTCTGGTGATGGAAGACGAGCACGAGGTTTATGGCGGAGATATTCCGGAAGAAGTGGAAGGGGAGCTGGAAGGCGAACTTGATGGACAACCTGAAAATGGAAGCATCAAAGCCGATGATGTTGTGGGAGACGATGCTGCTTCAAAGGTATATATGTCTTTTCCGTCGTGGTTTATATACGTATGTCTTTGGTTCCCAAGCGTGTTGCTTTCTGGTCTTTGGTTCCCTGTTTTGAAACCCTAATTGCAAGTTGGAACATGGAAACCTTGATGAGACACGTTTTCTTTTGTGGTTTCTCCTTTTTTAGGAGCTAGAGGAGATGAAGAAGCGGTTGAAGGAAATGGAAGAGGAAGCGGCTGCACTTCGTGATATGCAAGCCAAATTCGAGAAAGAGATGAGTGCTGTTCAAGGTACTTGTTTGGGGCTCTGAACTTAGCAGAGACTTTTGACGCAGATATGAAACTAATGTATGGAATTTTATGAACTAGGAGGACAGAGAATGTGTGGGCTGTGTTTTTTCTTTTTTTTTGGTGGGGGGGGGGGGGTGCTTTGACCGTAGATTTTTTAAATTACCTTCCACCCTTCCAAAGATGTCTTTGGAGATAACATACCAGGGATGTGAAGCACATTACACTGATGATGATAAAGAGTAGCATAATCATACCTTTGCTCAATGCAGATCCAGCAGGTGCAGCAGCAGCACTGGCAAATAAAGAGGAGGCTGATGCTCGTTCGGTGTTTGTTGGCAATGTATTATTCTCCCTTGCTCAAGCAATAATTGAACCATTAGCACTCTGTGTTTTGTGTGCAGATTTAGAAGGACTGGTTCGTCCCTGTAGATATGGATTGGAGAGCTAGGTCTTCTTTTGTCCTTGCAATTGGAAGAAGTGAGAAAAAAACTGGGAATATATGACTGTTTGCTGTGATTTTTCAGGTGGATTATTCTTGCACCCCTGAAGAGGTGCAGCAGCATTTCCAGTCGTGTGGTACAGTTAATCGAGTTACAATTCTAACAGACAAGTTTGGACAGCCAAAGGGGTCAGAGCACTTTTTACCATTAAAGCTTTTGTTTGATATGCTCATGTCATATCACAAACTGGAGATCTAAGAAATGTTTCCATGCAAAAATTGGGTTTGGGTTCTAAGATGTAAGTAGCAGTTTCTTGAGGACTGTCTTTCTTGGAAAACTTTAGGCATTCTGCAAGAATTGATTTACCTGGTGAAGTTCATCCACTTATGCTTTGGTGGTGAGATTGATTTTGTATCCTGTTTGTTTTTTTATCAGACCCACATACAGGCTTTGCTGTTTTGGCCTGACAATGTCACTGAGAGTGTGGAAATTTTGGGATTTACAGATATGCCTATGTGGAGTTTTTGGAGGTGGAAGCAGTCCAAAATGCGATTCTGCTCAGTGAATCTGAATTACATGCTCGCCAACTGAAGGTTTCTATTCACCATCCATTATTAGTTTCACACTTATCTGATAAATAGTGTTAGGCTGAGGTATGCTGCTACATCGGTCTCTGGCCCTGCATGCAATTGTGCTGTAACAGGGCTGTTGCACACATAGAATTGAATAGCTATGCCACAAACCTTGAGGTCTTGAAATGCAGAATATTGTCTCCCTTCAAAGCTTACAATTCTTGCCCTTCAGCTTATGTCAACAACTGATTTGGGTCCTTTGTAACCTCTTCATAAATAATTTGGCAGTAGCTCACTTATGATGTATGAACCAAGCCTTTTACGTTATCCTAAAACCAGAGGCAACACATGGATTTTAGACATTTGATAATGTAACTCGGACAGAGTGACATGGCCCAGATTTTGTTTGGTAATCTAGTTGCCTATCAGAATGGTTGATACGGTCTAGCCTATTGTGCTGGTTATTAGCTACTTCTTATGTTTCTCATACCTATCTTTCTGTGGCATGCTTTATAAGAGGTTAAGGATCTTTAGGTGGAAATTAAGGTGCTGAAAAAGACTTGTTGGGGGTGGGGTATGAATGCAGGTGACACCGAAGAGGACAAATGTTCCAGGAATGAAGGCTTTTCGAGGTGGTCGATACAACCCGTATTATGGGTACCGCCCCAGGAGGCCCTATCTGCCTCCTTATGGGTATGCTCCCTATGGTTATGGGTGGGTATCCTCTATGGATTTCCATTTCTGACACATGCGGTTGCATATTTCATACCCTAGTTTTTCTTTTTCATTTTGCTTCATTGTCATTCCTTTTTCCAGTGTTTAGGGTTACGTGCTGTGTGTAAACATATCGTATCATCACCTGCTTGGATTCTTTGGTGCTCACATACTCAATGATGCAGGATTTGGTTTTAGGGTTTTGAATAGAGCTATTGTGCATTATGTTGGGAGTCAGTGTGTGCTAGCTTACCAAAGAATTTGTATTGTGACGTTGATCAAATCATGTTTGCATGTAGAGACTGGTAAGAAAGAACCTTGTTGGTTGGCATGGCAGTCTCTATTCTTACAATCTTGAATGTACACTCTGCAGGAAAGCACCAAGATACAGGCGGCCAATGCGCTACAGGCCTTACTACTAGAGGTTATAAGTCTCTTGGTGGTTCTAACTTCCAACTACTGGTGAAAGTTGACTATGACTTGACCATCACTGTTGGGGGCAGATGGTCAATTGGATTTGAGGCTGTGACAATGAGGCCTTTGTGATCACCCAACATTTTCTCCATACCTCCATCATCATGTCTGCATGGTAGTCCTCACTGCAGGGGCTTCCCATGTCTAGGACGTGTTTTTCAATGAGCACTAGTTACTTCTAAGAGAGCACTCGCAGTTTTGTGTGTGCTAGCGACTTGTTCAGCATAGGTTCAAATGAGGACTGGATTCCCAATAGTAAGATTGACATGATTGTCACGACTCCTGAGTGTTGAGCAATCTGCAAATTCTTCATCAGTTTAGTTGATTTGTTTTTGGCATAGAATTCTGTTGGTTCTTACAGTGTGAACATGGTGAGTAATCTGTACAACCCAGGTCAAGTATCTGAAGCTACAGCTGACCATAATACCATCCTGGCCTTGAGTTGGAGTTGGCAAAGAAACCCCTGTGCACAGCTGACCATGCATGTTCTGCTGCATGCCAGATACAGGTTATATCCTCATGATTAAGTTTCTACCTAAGTTCTGTACTGTGCAAGGTTGATACATGCCTGATTACTTCCACTTTTTGTTACACTGCTATGTTTGCTGTAGATGACACATGAATCCTTGGACCATGTTAGTGAGTCTTGCAGTACTTCTCAATATTTGGCTGGATGTGTTGAACTCACTCAAAGTGGAGAACAGAGTCAGATGTGAAGATTTTAAGAGATGGGATTGTCCCATTTTCTTTCCTTCTTTTGATTCATATTATTTTCAACAGGTTTAATGTTGGGATTTTCCCTATATAGCCACCTGAGCCAACCTGTTAATTCCAAGAGGAGGGCTTGAGCAACTTGTTGTGACAAACGGTTCATAGCATTAGATGCAACAATCCAATGGTGATGCAAAATCCTATAGGCAGATTTCCAGCCACAGCAAACCAAGGACCCTTTTAAGTTAGATTCATTTGCCCTTGCGGATCTTCAAAGTAGGATGGAATTGGAAAGACAGTAATAAGTGTGAAGTGGGTGTGCAGAAGTGGCAGAGAGGGTAAGTCCACTTTTGGACTTCTATTTTGCCACTTTCAGTGATCATCCTTGCAGATGATTTCCTGATGGTCCAGAAACCTTCAGTTTGAGCGTCCAAAGAATCATTATTGGAGTATTATTGTTGATGGATCCCTGAACAACTGAGAGACTGTCTCACTTTTGTTCATACTGCTTTGTTTGATTGTTGCTTTGTTTTAGTTCTTTGCTTCTGTGCTGTTCCTTCTTCCTGGTTCTGAAATTCCCCTATCTGCAAGTCTTGCCTTGACTTCAAGGAAAAGATTTAACCTGGTTCGGGCATTCTTAATCATTGAGAACATTGATTCCTTCATTCTTATCGGAGTTATTATGTATTGTAGTGTGTCATTTTGTAATAACAAGGTTAGTGATATTGCAAGGCTCTTTAGAATTTAACATGATATGATTTTTGCATGTCAATAGTGGACTTGGAACAAGATGAATGAAAAAATGGATCACAAAAGATATGAACATAAAGAAGTTGACTTGTCTCTACATGATCTTCTTTGGTGTACGCAACTTGATGAAATGGTAGCACTGGAAACTTGTTGAAATTTGTATTGAGGAAATTTTGTATCTAGGGATTTGAAATGGATTGCATTTGAACTTGAAACATATTGTGGTTTAGATGCAAATTGTTTGAGAAGTTGACATCCTATGTTTGTGTTGGAACATGTGAATCTTAGTATTGATTTTGTTGATTGGGTGTTTGAAAAGATTTAAGTCGCCACCAAGTTTGAATGGACCTTGGGAAATTATGTGTCTTATGGAGTTCTTTGGAAAACATTTTAAGATTTGTCTCACATCATTACAAATGTAGGAAGAGCTAAAGAGATGTGGGATGGGATTAGGATTACAAAAATATGTTGTTTTAAAAAAATTTAACTGAGATTCAATTAGTTTTGCATCATTTCCAATGATAATGGTAGCCTTTTTAATATAAGGTAGACATGTTTAGGGTCCATTAGGAGCTTTGTCCTACCAAAATAAATTCTAGTTTGGGATGCGTTTTGAATGGAATGGAAATGTGTCTTTTCAAATATGTGATTTTCAAGAATTGGTTTTTCTCCAACACCATAATCATAGATGATGGAAATGATTAGCATATTTTCAATATCTTGTTCACCAATTTGCATTCCATTTATATTCAATTGAATTGGAATTCAACTCAATACAAGGGGATTTGAATTCCATACAACAAAATTTTATTTTATTTCAATTCAATCAAATGTGAACACAATTCAATTCAATGGAATTTGAATTCCGTTCAAGTTGCATGCAATGTCATTCAATATTTTCATTCAAATGGAAATTAGTTTCCACAAAATCAACACATTTTTTTCATCATTTCATTCTCACTTGTAGTGCAAAACAATGTGTAGCCCAAGTTCATTAATGTGGTAAATTAGATGGCGTTCAACAATCATGGTGTGGTTCACTACCACAATTAAATTTTCAAAATTGGAATCTGATTAGTTTCATATTAGTTTATTACTACTAAAGTAAATTAGACAACCTTCAACAATCCGAGTGTGCTTCACCAACATTAAATTGCCACCATCCCTTCAATTTTTTAATGAATTTTTCAATTGTTAGAAATCAATATAAAGCTACAATCTAACTTGAATGTTAATTTTTTGCTAATTGTTCACACTTAAAATGAAAACCATGAAGAATTATTTTATTAATTTGACATTGACTTACAACCGCTTTTTGTGGGTTGTTACTCAACATTATTTTTTTATTTTAAGATTTATGTTTTTGGAAGATTTGAAATTAAACTAAAGTTCATTTAACATCAACTTAACACCCAGTTAACATTGTGTGCCAAGTAAGGTTTGATGTTAACTAACATTTTTGATGTAAATGCAACAAAAAAAACTTGTCTTTTTTACATCAACTCAACATTAAGTGTGATTGTGGCTTAACAAAAGGTTATTATAACATTAAAATAATATCAATTTTGGATTTAACATGACGTTTATTATACCAATGTTTGCATTAATATATTATCAAACACAAAAGGCAGTTTCAATACACAATTCAATTATGATATGCATTAAATGTGGTACAAGGAGGCACTACTTATTTGTGACACAGAAGGTAACCTTTACTAGGTTATTTTCATTTTATGTTGTTTTTTTGTACTAGGGCTTTTCTTGATGAATGTTGCCATGCATATCAAAATCAATCTATTTTAGTATCTTGTGAACTCCCTTTAAAAAATTAACTTTGCAATTGAATCATGATTATAAAAAAAAAATCAAATTAAATCTCATAACTAAACAAGTACTAATAATGAACTCTACAATTGGGCTTGTAAAATGTTAAGGATTGAACATTCATGTTGTTGTTTTGTGATTCTCAAATTAAAATCTTCTTTATTTATATGTGTTATTTTAAATTCATGCAACTACGATTATTACTTTAATATTTTTGTTCATATTCATTGAATTGATTGTTTTTCCGTTGATGTTATTTAGTTTATACTTGTAAATTTTAACTACAATAGAAATATTGCATGAAAATAAATTTAAAAAGGTTAATTCTATAAATGTTTAATTCATAAACTTCCCTTCAAACATAGGAAGGCTATTAATTTTGACTTGACATACTTTAGTTTTTATTTATTGGTTACATTTTGAATGTACTTTTCATTACATATGTGAAATCTTCTCAAGTTTGTGACATTTCATGATGCAAATGAAACCTTTAAATTTTTGTGGACATTGTTTTAATGTTTAATATGATTGAAGCATCACATATGTGTTGTTGTTCATACTAAAAATTTCAAGTTTGAAAGGTCATTGAAAGATTTTAAGGTTTAGGGTTTAAGGTTACAACTTTGTTTCATTAAATTTTTTACAAATTGTTATCAATTTTTAAATTGTTGTACATCTCATATATATCAAAAACATGTTGTCATTACAATAGAACATGAAATTACTTTGATTGAAACTTTCATGCATAGGATGTAAATTGCAATATTAATGTAACATAGGGCACAATAAACATCAAATATTCTACATTGTGAAAAACGACAAGATTTACCTTACACATGCATCATGAGTCATGGTATATTGATGTATGTAAAATTATAATAAACAATGTAGTAAATAATGGATCTTTACATATTTCCTCTTCACATCATCAATTAATTCACTCTTGACCACTAACATTGCATTTGCCCATTTTCTTTTGGACAATGCATTCACAATTACATTTTACTTTCCTTTCACATATTGTATGTCAAAAAAAAAATTTGCAAAAATTCTACCTACCTACGTTGCCTCCAACTCAAGGTGGATTGAATGGTCAAATATCACAAACTCTCATAGTATGTTTCAATTTTAAAATCCATGCCCAAGGGTTCACTCAAAACAAGTAAAAAAAGGGAAAGAGGAGACAAAAAATGAAATGCATGGTACCATATATTTAAAACATGTACAATGGTTAATAGTTCTTATCCTAAGTAGGGTAATTTTATTCTACATGACATAATTTTTTTGATTTGTTTGTCACAACCTAAACCTTCTTTCTTTATAATGGTTCCTATGTTATCACCAATTACATCTATACAAAAAACCAGCTTCATCAATCTTAGGACATGGGCATGTGTGAAGGCTTCCTTCAAAGAATTAAAAATATCTTCATAATTAAAAGTTCACACCATTTCATTCTTTCTTTTAAGTTATTTATTTAATGGGGCAATTCATTTTTTTAATGACCTAATAATATTGTGATAAAGCCCAACAAAGCCCAAAAATCCTTTCACATCAATTCGGTCCTTAAGGCAAGGCTAATTTGCTATAACCTAGGTTTTCTAGGATCAACCAATAGACCTTTCCTTAGACACAATGTGGTTTAACTATACTATTTGAAAGGTTAAAAACTCACATTTACTCATCTTGGCATAAGTTTTACTTTTTTTCAAGATTTGAAACACCTTGCACAAATGTTCCTTTTGATGTGTGCATGTGATGTTTTGGAATATATTGAAATATCATGCATGCAAATCAAAACAAACTTCTCAATGTATTTTTTGTTGAACACATTGAATTCATAATGACCAAATCAGTTCATAAAGGCAATCTTATAAATATCAAATTCCTTCACCTAAATTTGATGATACATGTTCCTCATGTCTATCTTTGAAAATATTTGGGCCCCACATGAATAATTAAATAGGTCATCAATCCAAAATAAAGGAACATTTTTTTTTCATTGCAATTTTATTAAGACACTTATAGTTTATGAACATCTTCAATGTACCATTTTATTTTATTTTGAATAATATCAACATTACCTGTGGATGTTTATTGGGTTTAATGTAACATTTTTCAAAAAGGTCACATATTTGGTTTTTCCAAATCTTCATTCTCCAACAAAAAATGCCAATAGGGGACACATGGAATTGGAGTTTCCCTATTTATTAATTTAATAATATGATCTACGTCTTGTTGTTGGGGCAATCTTGACAATTCTTCATGGACTAAACAAAAAAGTTCCCCAATAATCTTATCATGTTTAGTGATGGTGTGACTTGAAAATGTTCTGCAAATGATGATGGACAATGTTGAAACTATATTTTTATATCTATTTAATAACAAAATATTACTCCTCAATTGTTTGGATTCATTTTGCTGTTTAATACAATTTTTATCCTTTGATTGAAGATTTTGTTAAGTTGTCATAAATTAAAAATGTGATCACTAAAGTTTAATAGATTACAAAATTTATGACCAAAAATTTATAATGTTGACATTCAATAATTTGAAGCTTTCGAATTTTTGAATATTAGATATGAATAAATGTTTTTTTTGTTTTGGAAAGGTGTTTGAAATTTTGTCTTACTTCGAATAGATGGTTGCAATTTTTTTGGTAAATGAATTCAAGAATTAATGTTTGTTTAATTATTTTTGGAATGACATTAAAAATCATCGTGCAAGATTCATAGTTTTTGAAATATTTATTTTTCCATTTAGAGTTGTTAAGGATGGTTATATTATGGGGCTATTTATGTTTGTCCATGTTGGAGGTAGGAAATTTGTGTTTGATTATTAACAAGTTTGTCAACAATCAACTACCATAGTACAAAGGTAGCTTCAACACATGTTTGTTGAATAATTAATTAACTTTGGTTGAAAATATAATTTACAATAATTTCAAAGATTTGTTAATTTCCTTTACAAAATTTTGGTTTTTGGAAAAAATTATATCATGAAATTTTCAACATATTTGAAAATGATATAGTTAATGTCAAAGCTACTGAAGTATTATGGTATTTCAAGTTGATTAGAAGTGGACATCATGATTGGAAGGATTTATTTTCCAATACACATTACACTGCTACAAAATGTGGGTGTAGTTCATTAGTCCTTATTCAATGAACTAGTGAATTCACTACATCTTGACTAGGTCCATTTAGTGGGACTAGTGAATTCATTCAAAATGCAATGAAATCATTTGGCATACAAGGATGCATTTTGTTGTAGTGTTGTTTACATGCATTATGGTGTGATTTTCTTGATAATTTTATGTTGAGATGCAAAATGAATAGACATTTCATTTGACCATATGGTAGTGTTTTAATCCCATTCATGAAAATTTATATGATGAGTTTTTGAATTTCTAAAGGAGGAAATAATTTTTGCATGAAAATACTACAAAGAATTTGCAAATCAACAACTAGATTAACAACTATATTTAGTTGTAATTACCATATGCAATTGCTACATATTAAAGAAAATATATGGCATCAAGTTGCAATGGTAATCACATGAAGATGCAACTTACATGAACTTTTCATCCACCTAAACCAACTTATATGGCATCATCATTTTGCAACTAATTTTATGACTAAGCAATGTAGTCACATTATTTATAATACAAGAGGACTAGGAAGGACACACCTCTAGTGTACTAGTTATCATGCCCATGGTAGACGCTGGGTAACCAAATGTGGAGTGGATAACTATTGAAAGCATCTAAGTAGGAAGCCCATTTATCATTTAGATAATACAATATAATACCAATAATGAAATTATCATATATATATAATTGGTAATTTCATTAATGATTACGTATACCATGTTGACATGTGTCATTACCTAGGACATGTTTTAAAAGCTAGTTTAAGGTTACTAGGTAGGCCATTTATTGTGCCTACTTAAGCTCACCTAGTAGGTACCTAACCTATGTTGATTATGTATGTAAAGAAAATTCAACTAATATTTATTACCTCTTACCTACCTTACCTAATTAATTAACTAATTAAAAACACAATGACACATCAACATGATAAAATACCTTCTACATAACCACATACATATTACCTACAATCTAGCATTATTTATTACTTGCTACTTATTGTTTACATGATTAGTTGCAAAAATAATTATGTTTTCATCTAGCAATGAATGATTTTAAAATGGATGATAAATATATATTTTCACACTTAATTACAAATTATGAAGAACCCAATAATATTAGAAATTTCAAAATTGATTTCTACCATTAATTGCCATGGGTCCTCTTAAATTTTCACAAACTCACCAAACCATACTACACATTTAACAATTTATTCATTGAAGCAAGTTAAGCAAAAAAAAAGATGACAAAATCCAACAATTTCATTCGTTAGCTCATAATTTTTTCATATATAATTACATGTACATTTGCAACTAGGATTTATAATTGCAAATCAAGTTCAAAAGATGTCACGTGGTGTTGAATGGCCTATGAACCATTTTCCAAGTCGTAAAAACAATTACATTTTCATCCATTTTGGGATGCCACTAAAAATAGATGATATAAATGTACTTTTCATCTTCATTTTCATCCAAATTGACATTAATTGCAAGTCTAAATTGCATGTGCAATTACAAATCACTTTGTAATTGTTTATGCAACTACAAATTGTTTTTACTTGGTGCCACAAAGGATAGTCATATCTATACTCACAAAAATGGTTGATTTGGACACAAGTTACAAATGCATGGGTTGGAATGAATAGGATCCCTTGTAGTGAAAATTATTAGTTTGCAATCTATTAATGTTGGTCGGGTTCAAGTTTTTAGCCTAAGTTTAAATACGGTTGCATTTTTACGTGTATTGGTTTTGTCTCTTATTATTTCACAATTTTGTTCACAATTTTCCAAATATTTGTTCTCTTTTGTGTGCACATTTTAAAACCGTTTTGTGAGTTTTTTTGGGGTGCATGTGTGTGTTTTTAAAATATTTTTTTGTGGTGTTGTTTTTCTTGACACAATTTTATTTCAAAACTTTCATTCATTTTGGGTTGTGAAAGATTTTATTTTGGGTCTAAGATTTGTAAATATACTCTATGTTAGCATTTATTAGGCATTAGTAATATGATACTATTATTTAAAGCTTTGAGAATTTTATTTTATTTCACATAAAGTAGTGAAACTAAAAGGCATTGAAAATTTTTGGTTTTTTTTTTTGGTTGTTGCAAGGTTCTTGTCATTGCAACTCCTATGACTTTCAATGAGTGCCATATCCAAAGTGAGTTTATCAAAACTCCTTCACTAGCCTTTTTTTTTTAAAAAAAATTTTAAGCATAGAAGTCTATATTTTATTCTATTTCCTTGTTTTTCCTAAAGTCTTTGTTTTGTTTTTTGGTCTATTTTTAAAAATTCCAAAAGAATAAGTCTATTTTTTCTTTTTTCTTTTTATCAAAATTTTTATCAATTTTTTTCTTTTTCCATTTTTTGGGTTTTAAAATTCCAAAAAAAAAAGTTTTTTTTTTTTTTTTTTTTTTTTTTTTTTCATACCATTCCCTCTTTTTTATTTTATTAAAATT
>Ga0116231_10003629_pt1 | contig 31921 bp, 29 predicted proteins | sample S1TSphgellanicum_2_FD_89695 | JGI IMG/M metagenome (GOLD analysis project Ga0116231, IMG submission 89695) | Host-associated microbial communities from peat moss isolated from Minnesota, USA - S1T2_Fd - Sphagnum magellanicum MG | ecosystem: Host-associated > Plants > Peat moss > Unclassified... | reverse complement strand
CCGGGGGGGACAGGCGGGGAAGGACCGGGGCGGGAGGGGGGGGCAGCACGGGCCAAGGGGGGGCACGGGCGAGGAAGGACCGAGCGGGGGAGAGGCACGAGTGAAGAAAGACCGGGCGAAAGAGGGGGGCACGGGCGAGGAAAGACCGGGCGAAATGAGGGGCACGGGCGAAAAAGGACCGGGCGAGGGGAAACTCGACGGGTGCATTATGCACTAGGTTCACACTAGTAATTATAAAGCATCAGGCTGATTATTGTCTAAACTTAGTGGATACCCATTGGGCATCATGGGAAAAAATAACAAAGGTGAGTATTTTGAAAAATGAAAGGCCCATAGGAGTGAGCATTAGATTTTTCATGGACAAAAAATCTTGTGTAATAAGACGGCCTTCATCTACACTACAAAAATATGCCCAATTTTTTATGTGATTGATAAATAAATTATATACTGTTAGATACTAAGTGACAATTTTTTAAAAAAATGATGAACCCTAAATATTGATCTCAGGTTCCCAAAATCTAGACATTGATACCAGATAATTTCCTTCACTTTTGGCATTTTAAGTAAATAATTTTTAAAAAATTGGACATTTAAAAAAAATAAGACTTTAACACTGAACCTGAACTAGGGTATTCAATTTGGGATTGTTGGACCCTTCTTTTTAAACAAATTAAATATGTCAACATAACTGATGCCAGATCATGCACACATAATGAAGATCTTTTGGAAATTTGCTTGTGAACTTTCCAATTGTCAAGTATTGGGGTGTTGTTGAGACAACAAAATCATCTGGAAACATTTCAAACTGACATCAGATTTTATCTGCCATACCTAATTTGCCACTATTGTGATTTGGTCACACAACAGGGCTCTGGCCAGGGTGCACCAACAGGCACCAGCACACCATGTAGGATGATGGATGATGGGTGAACACCAAACACTGGATTTTTTGTTTTTTCATTGTTCTCAATGTGTTCTCATCATGTTCCCATGCGATTCTCCAAGTTCCCTAGTTGTTCCCCAAAGACGTTCCTAATAGCACCTCAGTTTTATCTCATATGGTTTGCCCGAAGTTTAACTCCCCTTTTTGACCTGTAGCCAAACTTGGCTAAGCCCTCTTGTGGATGATTACCAGACCACCTAACTCACAAAATCGGGAAAAAGAAACCCTATTACAGACTCTGAAATGAAGCCCTATCTCAGGTTTAGTGATCTGGTATGGATCATTGGGAAAAAGGATCAGTTAGGGTAGATACCTCAGTGAGCAAACATTTAAAAAGTGAAATGAGGTTCAATCCTCACACATTGTTCCTCTGATTCTGAAGTGCAAAGAACATTTTTAGCCCTTCACCTAGCACTTAAGGAATGGGCAAGATATGGAGTGTTTGGTGTAAGAGGGTTCAGTGTTTGGTGATGGATGATTTATAACAGATTAGGATTTCAAGCTTAAGATCTTTGATTGTTGCATCTTTGTCTTTGGAATACAAAAAAGTTTTGTAAAGCCCTAGTTGGCACACCCATCATGAGAGAGATATGGGGCTGGAACTAAAGAGATATCTAGAGCTTTTTTTTTCAAAATAATTGAAGCAAATTATCATCGATCCTCTTCCTATGTTTTTTGTGTTGCTCCTTTACTTCTAACGCTCAAAGAACATTTGTAGCCCTTTATTTGAGCATCCAATGACACAAAAATCACTCAATTTGGCTGGGTAAGGAAGGACCTAGGAAAACATTGGAAGATGTTCAATAATAGGTATGTGTTTGGTGATGAGAAGTTCTACCCTATTCAAGTGCAATGTTCTTCAGCTCATCTTTTCTCTCACCTCATAAACCTATTTGAATCAATCAGAATTCCAACACATTTGTGTCTGCTGGCTCTGGTTTGTTAATTTGTTTGCATGTTGTGCACCAAAAGCATGCAATTGAGCATGTGGCTGGGTGCAATCTTCAACACTTTTTTGTTATGAACATTGGTTATTGTCAGATTGGATGGATGGATGGAAAAAGTTTGAAAAAATGTGGTAGCCCTAAGGGTGAACATTTACATGGGGCCATAAACCAGCAACAAGTACAATTGGATATGTATAGGAAAAGGGCTGGTCTTGATGCCGTTCTGCATGTTAAGGTGGCAGCAACAAAAGCAGGAGCTTGAGTTTGCAAGCACCCAGTGTGGCCAAAAGACTCAAACAAATGACCAGTTTGGGAACTCAACAAATTCTCCCTTTTCAGCCAGGGGTTTAATTTTTTGTTGTTGTAATGCAGCCAAACTGGCAATCATCCACAAGAAGCTGTAGCCAAATTTGGCTGTAGAACAGCTATGGAAGTAGAAAAAATTAATAATCTTTCTATATTTTGGCTAGGTGCCTGCTTGAATGTGTTGTAGAAATCTTGCATTTTTTATTTTTTATTTTCCTCTCTAAATCTGGTGAATTACGGCCAATTTTTTCACAAAAATCTTTTGCATGTATTGTCAAAATCAGTTTTTTCAGGTCCAAAACATGCAAAAATTTGCAAACCAAAAAAACACTATACTAGCACTGGACTGCAGTTAATGACCAAAAGCTCAAAAGTGCAACAAAAAATGAGGAAAAGGGGAAAAAACAACATGAAATTTTGTTAGAATTTGGGTGTCTGGAAATCAGAGTTGGGGAGAAGGTTTAGGAACTGGTGTCTCCCACCTAACATATGCAAAAGGGCAATAAGCCCTGGCAGAACCTATTTATCATCTAACAGAATGGTGACTCAAGCTACTAGGCTCACCACATTCTTGGGGGTGGAACTGGGCCCGTTCCATAGTATGTAACAGAAGAAACATGTATGTAAAAAAGCAGTGGTGCTTTGCACCTAAATCAACATTAAAAATTATTGAAAACTTTGAAAAAAATTAAAAGCATTTTTGAAATGAAAATTGACCGAAAAATTAACAAAATTTTCTTTTATCTTGTTTTAATTTTAATTGGAGTGTTCAATTTTCTTAGGTGAATTTTGGAATCCATACAAACTTTGTTTCATTTTTATTTGTTGTTTTCATATTCTTTGGGCCATTATGTTATGTATTTCTGTTCATCTGACTAAGCAACCATAATGGACACATACTTGAGGTTTTTGCAAACTTTTTTTTTTGATGTCACATATTAGCATGCTTTGGAAAACACATGATCAAAGCATTTACCTTAGACAAACTTTCATCCAAACCCAAAATTTCACAACTAACCACATATCTTCGGACCATTGTCATTACATTCAAATTTGTCCAATCATTTTTAACATACACAACAATTTTTTTTCTTGATCCATATTCATCTAACAATGGAATTAGTTTCTTACCAAAATTTGTTTTAAAATTTTATTTATCTCAAACAAACCTATTGTGATATGCTTTCGTTGTTAATCAACCACCAAATTTTTTATCACCAAAGCAAAATTGTCATGTGTTTCCTTTGACATCCATAAGTTAAGACTTGCTTACGGCTGAATAACATTTCGCAAGTTTTGACAAAGTGTTTTCTTGCGTTGTCCTCTTCATAAAATTGGACAATATTTCTTGTGAAAAGAACTTCTTGGGGGAAACACAACTCTTAGAGATAAACGCATTACAAGACACTCAAACATGTACTTTCCACAAAGTGAATATATAGATAATTTTTGATAACCAAAAGGTTAAGGTCTTGCAAAAATTATTTTTTATTGCACATCATTCTTTTTGAAAGGATCTTTTGCCCTAAAAAAATTATGATATTGCATTGTTAAACACATTAGCTCTTTTTTTTTTGTTGTCTTTCAATACTCCTTTCATTGGACAATTTATTTTTTTCTCAATTTGTTTTTGCAATCACATGGTTTGTATCCACATGTTTTTTTAAGGTCATTACTTCATTGATTTATAATATAATATTATTTTGTTCCTTGCTTGAATTCTTACTAAACTATATGCATCAACTGAACTATTGCAACAAAACATGCAATGTACCACTTGAAAAACTTCTTTGTTATCATTTACATAATAAAAAGCTCAACATAATGTAAATATATTATGACGTCCCCAAAAGACTCTTTGAGCATGTACTTTCTTAAGATTGATATGTATCCTTTCATGAATGGAGAGAATTTCTGTATGCTTGACCATGTTTATATTTTGAAATGTGGAGACTGAAAATGATGGCCTCCTCACACACAACAACTAGATGCCACCCCTAAGCCTAATCTCAGTTGTTTTTAAAACTCTAGCCTAAAAATTAGCTTAATAGGCCTCATAATCACCCTACACCCTAGATGCTAACATCGATCCGTATTATTGAAAACCAAAACTGGGTATTTCCTAATACCTCGGAAGTTTTCAGTTTGTTAACATTTAAATATCTTAAGCAATTCTCATAAGAGTGGTTCTCAGCCTAGTGAGAACCAACAAGTTGATTTTTACTTAGGGTACCAGCATTTGTGATACCCATTTTTTTCAGGTGAGAACCGACCTGAAAACATGGGCGGTTCTCTCTCTCCCCCCCTCCCCTTTTTTTGATAGAACTGCCCACCACTGGTCACCACATTCATAGGTGGAACCAGGCCGGTTTCATAGTAACAGAGAAACAGTTGTGATTTGCAACTAAAGTCCGCCCAAATGTTTTGTTTTTCTCCTCTCTCCCCAAATAAAAGAAAACCGTCCAGAGTGGTGTGAGTTTAGGGCTCACACGATCACACGCGCCAACGACCAACGTACTTCAGCAAACCTCAGAGGGAACGCCGTAGCAGGAACCGTTCCCAATGGGACGAGAACCACGTGCATGGGACGGGCGGGGAACAGCCGAGCGGACGTGCTCCTGAACACGTGGATACGCCCATAACTCGGAACACATGACGTGTTGAGGCGACGTATAATGCGGGTAAAGTACCCTTATTAACCGGATCCACCGGTCGACGCGGGGGCGCCAGAAACTGGCAATAGACGGTCGTAATTATCCACAATTGTTCGAAACTTTTCACCTTCCGGGCTGTATGCGGTTAACCTCACTCACCCGTGGTTAATTTACCACGTCATGAGTTAACCAGCTTGTTATAGCTCGCCGAGAGAAGAACACGACGATGTCCCATCGAGCGAGCTCTGTCGTTCCGCGGATTCTTGTGTTCTCTTCCTTGAATCGTTTGTTTCTTCCGGGTTTTCGAAATTTTTCTGAGCATGCTAGAATTTTCACACTTCTCCGTTCTATCGATCGAGCTATCTCTTACATTTTTTGGCCTTGTTTTCTGTTAATATTGTTGTTGTACCTCTGTCTTGCTTGTTGATTGTTTTGTGTGAACGGAGGACTATTGTTGTTGTTTTTCTTTCTGGAGAAATTTTCTGGTGAATTGGAGTACACTGAGGGATTCTTGTTGGCTTGCTATTCCTGATCCGGTGACACGAGTTTCTTGCTTGAAGAAGGCTAATCCGTGTGCGGTGCTTGAAGACGGAATCGTCGGTTTGCAGCTAAGCCGATAAAACACCAGGCGTGAACTTTCTTTTTCTTCTTCTTCAGTTTTGAGCGCTTCTTCTTCACGTGTAGACAGTTATTTGTGAAGTGATCAAGATGTTGGCTGTGGTTCACAAGTCGGTTGCGCAGGCACCGGAGGAACTGAGTGTACCTGAAGTCATCGGCAGCCCTGACTGCTTGACAACGACGGGTAACGACCTCCTCAGCAACTTCAAAGCGGCCTATCCAGATGCAATGTCGCTCCATTTCGATGGCAACAGCGCGATGGCTTTCACTCACAAGAATCAGGCTCTTCTGCGACCAAGGTAGGTTCTCTCTCTCTCTCGATTCTTCTTACCGCCTTCCCTTCTTCCATTATGCTCCCTGTGGAAAGCTATGTCGCAATTACTTGAAGCATCGATCACGAAATTGTATACATCTGGTCGAGAATCACCCTGCACGTGTCGTCTGTCTTCGTTTTGCTTTTGTTTCCTTGTTTTATTTGGGTTTTGCTTGGTTTTTTTTCTGGTCGGGAGTCCACGTGACGCAGTGGTCATTGGGGATCAATCGTCGAGATGTCGTCGACGAGCTTGGTTTTGCGCGGCTCTGTTCTTTACACCAGATAGTGATTGCTTGCATGCAGAACACTGGCAGTAGTCGACGATGTGTACTGCATCTGCGTGGGAATGCTGGAGAACTTGGCAATGCTTAGACAGCGCTATGGTCTCGGGAAGAGTGTACACGAGGTGGAGCTCATTATAGAGATGTACAGATCACTCCGCGATCGTGGTGGCTACTCCGCGGACCAAGTGATCGGCGAATTGGCTGGCTCATTTGCATTCGTTTTATTTGACAACAAGATGCGCAAACTCCTCGTTGCGTCCGTGAGTAACTGACTACGTTTTTTCTCGAAAGTACAAAGTGCCTATGGTTTGTAAGTTCCGTTGCTGTCTCACGCAAGATTGTCTCATACCGTGCAGTTGCCCTTTTGGTCACTTGCAGGATCCTCAAGGCAAGGTAGAGTTCTACTGGGGCACTGCCGCTGATGGAGCCATTGCATTCTCTGATGATGCGAAACTCCTGAAAGAAGGATGTGGAAAATCGTTTGCTCCCTTCCCACAAGGTACCCAGTGAAACTGTTACCGTGTGATGTGCCCAGAGCTTCAATTGTACTGTCGTGGGACTGGTCTTTCTCAAGTAGTTTTTCACACTTTCTCTGTTGGAAACCCTAAATTTTTGTGTTGTGTTTGTCTTAGCAGGGTGTTTTTTCTCAAGTGCAGATGGACTTCACAGTTTTGAGCACCCAATGAGCACTTTGAAGCCCGTTTCGCGCGTGGACAGCCAGGGCCAAATGTGTGGCTCCTTCTTTAAGGTTGAGAGTTTTTTTCTACAATAGAGATCCTCTTCCCCCTTCTCCTCAGAGTTCAAATATGTTCACATGGGCCTTTCAGAATACTCTAGTGGTCTGTTGATCAAATGTTGTGAGAGCCTAGTATTATATACGGCTTTGCAGCAGCATCTTGCTCTTCATCCCCTGTGCATTTTTCTTGAGACATTTTCTTCTGTAATTGACTGTGCTTGATTGTCGCAATGTGTGCAACTCAGTTTATTCTGGATTTTCTTTTTTGTTGTACATTTTGTTCTGCCATGTTACTGTGCTTGATTGTAACAATGTGTCTGCAACTCAGTTTGTCCTGGATTTTTGAGTTTTTGTTGTACACAGATTGAGATTTCAATCTAAATGTGTTTCTAATTTCTTTTGAAGTTTGAATGAGTCTTGGAAGTGATTATTCAGAACCAGTCTTTTAACTGTTGACTGCATGGCTCTATCTGGGGGTGGATGACCAACAGGTTGACAAGAAGGGATGGATGAATGGCCTTGACTCTCCTTCCACTCTAGGACGCAGCATGACTTTCCCATTCCCTGACCACACTGAATGAAAACTGCAGATGTAACAGAAAGGCAATTGGGCATACCTATGCAGTGTGGCATCACTTCAACATAAAATGAGAACTCTAAATTCAATTGCAATTCAGATGGGTGTGATGTTTGAACAAAAAGCAGAAGTGGACAAAAAATGTTCTACATTCACCAATTGCACTGGGTTGTAGTAGAAAAATTTGCACACATACTTGAGACTCGGTTGCAATACACAGCATAGATGCCAGTGCCATGAAAACTACTGCAGCTAGAATTCGCTCAGCCTTCAATCCAAGTTTGTACATTTGGTTGTCTTCTTACAATGGATGTTGGTAGACTTGTTTCAACCCATCCTGGGTTGGCAGGTGGACAAATCTGCACTGTTCCTTTACATGTTGCTGTTCAGGGCCCTCTGCCACTCCTGCCATTTTATCCTTGGAACAAAATTTTCCTGGATTGGGAGCCAAAACGTGACTGGTGATTTGTCGAGATATATTATTATTAGCTGGTGAGAATCCCACAATTCCCTGTAATGTTGTGAGACAGTTCTTATCCCCACTTCTTAAGAGCAAAATGCAGTGTGTCTCTGTTTTGCTGTCCCTGCAATTGTCTGCAAATTTGCAAGACTTTGTTGTTATCCCAGCTATCATTTGTAGATGCAATGTTGTCTGTTTCCTACAGTTATAACCTGATTTGTATCTGATTTGAGCAATGTGATTGAGTCTGTATGAATCCGTTTGATGAAATTGTGATTTTTTTTTTTTTGTGAAACATGGTGAATGAACATGATTTGTCCAATTCTTGTGGGTTTTGTGATCCTTAATGAGTGGGTAAATGTTGTTTATTTTTTGCAATTCATATCTTCTTCTGATTATTATGGCAGATTATTTGTATGCAAACACCATGGTGATTATTTGGACTTGGGTTGTTGAATTACTGTCATATACCATTTGTGTGAAGTCTTGAAATGGGTCACTGGAATTTGCAACAGAGTGACTTTTATGCGTCTGGGAGACAACAGAGAAGTGGGTTTTGATTGGTCAAGGCAAGCTGCATTGACTGGAGCACATCTAAATTTCAAATGGGATGAAATGTTACTGGGAAAGGAAATGTTATTGTGAAAGTCTGCCACTAGACTGTTCTCTCTTATACATAGCCTCTGCCCTTTGTCCAGTGTTTGTATCAATATGTCTATCTTTCAATAGCAGACTGGGCGTGGAATGAAGAATACCGATTCATTCCAACCCATTTTTCACACCTAGTTGGTAAAGGTATGTATATAGGTATCAGCTAGTAGGGTATGTATCTGGTATGAATACATGTATTTTGAGATATAATATTATTACATAATTACTATACATTTTTGGTGCATTCTGGATTGGGGTTATTATCTAGACATTTGTATCATTTTTTTTTAAATTAAAAAATTTTAGACACTGAACTGCCTGCCCTGATGCAAAGGAGTCCAATCTAAATCTCATGTGCACAACACATGTCAAAGGTTTGATAGCCTCCTCTCTTGACACAACAATGCAACAAAATTTTGATAATTCAAATACAATAATATAAGAGCTTCAATAGTCTTTGAGGCAGATGGTGGAGTATTAAAAGAGGAGTCTACATACCGGTCTATAACTTAGAGTCCGTTGTTGCCAACCAGTAAGGGAGGTTGTCTTTTCAGAGTGCTCTTTCATAGGGTGCATGGGGGTTTATCATGGAAGCATTCAATGTTGTAAGGAATGAAAAATACAAGGTTAATTATAACATCCGTTGAAGAAAATGTATGTACAAAACATATATTTTTCATGTATGTATTGCAATTAACGATGGATGTGAATTCCAATATATATATATGGACATGGATGAATGTTGACAAATGTGAATGAATGTCAACAAATGAAATTCATCCACAATTATTAAACACCATTCATTTGTTCCAATATTACATTCCCTTACGTGTTATTATTTAACCCACATTACTGCTAATAATACCAAACCCGGTATTCATTCATTTATGTGATTGAAATTAATTCATATTGGAGAGATCATAATTTATATCATTAAACATGTTTTGTTGCATATAAAACAAAGAACCATAGTTTTTTGGGGCTTAAAAATTGGTTTGAACTACTTTCAAAATGATTAGAAATCTGGTTTCATTTGGTTTTTTAATGACCAAATTTTATAATTAAATAATTTCATATATCTTTAGTGGGTTCTACCATGTAAAAAAATGTACACAATATACTTAAATTTGTATACTTTCAGATCCAAAATATAAAAATAATTGGTTATTTTCTTTTTTTGTTTATCCAATGTACACTTTTAAATTATTAAAAGACACTTCCTAAACAATGGATTGTCCTCCTTTGCCCCTTACATCCACAAAAAAATTGAAGAAGAGAAAGTGGAAAATAAAGGAGGGATTGGACAACTTAACCTCGGACCTATCCCCTTCACTTGTTGGTATGCCATGGTATGGGGACATGTGAAATGTCAATGAAAAAAAAAGGCCATGTTGCCCACTGTCTTAGAAGCAAAAGAAAAATAGACAGTTGCTAGTGATAATCTCAAAAAACACAAACCGGCCACGGTATGACTACCTGAAAATGTCACAACTGCCCATATTGGTTTGTTGCCCACCATATTCACATTTCTCAAACCACACTCTCACACTTTTTTTCAAGCGTGGGTAGATCTAACAACTACAGTTTCCAATATTTTTTTTTGATCTACCCATGTTACATAACAATGTGAATTTGAGAGGGGTTGGGTCATAAAACCAGTTTGGCATAAAAATTGTTTTTGCTTCATTGTGTGTGGATGCACTTTTATGCAGCTTTTACCATTCGTTTCTTTCTCATCCAAAGCCCTTCTGTGTAATTTTTTGTATCCACTTCATATGGATGCCTTTTATCTACCATTGAAAGCTCAGTCTGTCCATTGAATTATTTTTTTAAATACCCATTTTCCATCATTGAAGAATGGTAGTAAGATGAAAATCTCCAAAAATTTGGAATTGTAAGCCTGCCCAAGATCAGAAATTTCATTTTTAATGGTAAGGATTTCACATGTTTCAACCAAATCTCATTTTTTTTACACCCAAGGATATGACTTGAAGTCATCTATAACGATTTTCCAAATTTAGATGTTTTTCATGAGCTATATATAAAAGGGGTTCTATGGGCCAGTGAGACTATTTTGGTCAAATCACACTTAAGGGTTAAGATGAAGACAAAAATGGGGATAAAACAACATGCTCATGTTGTCAACACAATGGCCCCTACCCCTTTATGAGAATGCTATGGTATTGAAACATATGAAATGTGGGAAAGGAGAAAAGGTTTGGGTATTGTTGCCAATTTCTTGGGTTGAAGTTCTTGTTTATTTGAAGGTTTTCCAAAAATAAACTCATTGTGCGGAAAGATGTGAAATTAAAGTCTTGTACTGGGCACTTTGTATATTGTCGACAATTGTTCAAAGATTTTACACACATTAGTGGGTGGATCACAATTGTTTAAAAAACAATGTTGTGGGTATATTGTAAATGTGTTGTTTGGATTGACATTGTTATTTATCTATGGATTTTGCATGATATGCATTCATATTTTTTACATCCTTCTAGTTGGATGCAATTCATCAATGATAGAAGGATGAATTCATCCATGGATAGATGAATGTCATTCATCCATTCTTGAATTACATTTGTCTATACAATATGTTTGTATTGTAATAGGCATTGTGTATAATGTTTGTTGTGGAATTAATGAATGTCATCCAAAAAAAAGATATTTTTTATGCATGATATTAGTCTACTTTGACCTATTGTTAGGGGTGCATTCTATGAAAATGCACTCCTAATAACAATCCCCCAAGTAAGGGCTTCACAAGTTTTCCTAAGGTTGTCCCACCTATGTCAAGTGCCTTGAAGAAGCTAACAATGATATGTATTGTTACTCAACCTTTTCATTAATGGAATTCACAACCAAAGCAAATATTTGGAACCTTGTTTTTTTTCTCTCTTTTGAAGCACATAAGCATATTCGACTTGACAAGCCATTGGCACCTTTCAAATCAAGTTCATTGGTAGTAGGCTGGTAGGAGTTCACTTGCACATCATTGGGTTTGAACTCATTACCTTTTTGAGGTCCAAGGTTCTAGAATGGGTTATACCAATGAATCATCACCCTTGGGTGTGTATCAATCCTTGTTTTAGGCTTCCATAGATCAAATGTGATGATGGTGATTTCATGGTTACCTAAGGTGCTTGCAAATGTTCATAGTTTCCATGGTTTTTGCAAGTAGATTGGGGGTGTGATCCTTAACCATTTGCTTGCAAATGGGTTTCAAACAAATATTAGGGTCCTTCTACATCATTAGTTCCCAAAGCCAATGCAATTCCATTATAACCAACTTGGGCTCCGCAGTACTACACACTACTAGTGATGATCTACCATTTGTTTTTAGTGTGTTTGAACGCGAGTATTTGGTGAATGGAGATATAGTTTTATTGTTTATGTTGTTATGCAAATGCGATCGCATTTGTGGCACATTGTAAATAGATTTTTCTAAGTTTAGTTCAAATGTTATATTGGTTGCATATGTTATTGTGGAAAGTTTGCAAGATGAACTATCCGGTTGTTGCATAACATTTGCATATGAATATAGTAAATATTTTACATTTATGATGTTAGTTAATAATTGAATGGTGTCATTTGGTAATTTTTTCATTGTTGGTATGTTTAAATCATATATTGTGCAGTGTAGGTTTAGTGTGGATGCGTGTATTTTGACTAAGATCCAATGATTATTATTTATGAAAGTATGTTGAAGACAATTGGTTAAGTATCTATGTATAGTTCCTATGATTGTGTATGTGTGTTGTTGGTATCCTAACAATTGTAATTTTTGAACATATAATATTTGCATTGCAACTACTAAATGTTGATCATTCAACCATCCATTTGGATTGAAAATATTATTCTCATCAATTTTAATTAATTGGAATTCTTCATGCCAGTAATTGATGATATTGTTATCAATATTGTCATCATCTGAATCATTGATCATAATTAAATGTTTGTTTTTTTCTTTGTAAGATTTTAGTGGATTATTATTTTGGATGTTTTTTGTTATATTATGTTTTGAAATAGGTTTTAACATTTCTAAGGATCCTTTTTTGAAGTTAGCTTTGCATATGTATTGCATAGTAATATTTCATAAGATTATGAATCCATCTATGGATCGTAGATGTCATAAGGTTATGTATATGTTGTGCATATTTAAACACACATTATTAGGTGGCTAGCTGCCAAAGGTCTATGATTAAATTATCAAATGTTTGTCCTTGTCCTTTGAAGTATGTGAGATAAAAAGCTAGGGCAATTGACAATTGATATCTATTGATTGTGAATGTTTTGGAGGTGTTTGATTCCAATATGTGATGGTGATATTGGAAATTCTTTGATATGGGTATTATTGGTATGACATTTTTAAGGAGGCTTTCTAGTTTTATGTTCTGTAATTTTATGTTCTTTTCAATGAAATCATGAAAATTGACTAAGACATTTATGGGGGGATGCATTGTAACGTCATTCTGTATCCATTCTAAATCTGTGATGGATATATTTTCGATGTATCCGATGCTTCCATTTATAATTTATGTTTTGTGGGTTAGTAATAATTTCATCGAAATTTGTAATTTGTATTTCATTGAGGAGTTTTCTTTCATTCATGTTTGATGATTTTGATATTGTTAATTTAGCTCCAAAACATATTTGTTTATGTTGTATTATGTTGAATACAAAAAATAGAAATAAATTTTGTTTTGAAAATTGATAATGAATTTCATACAAATTCATTAAATGTTTTACATGAATTTGTAATGATAATTTTATGGGTCTATTGTTCATTTTGGGGACATCGATTTCAAAAGGAAATAAGGTGGGAAACATGCATACTATTAGATTTGGATTGTTGTATTTATTTATCATTATGGTGCAATGATTATAAGATAAATATTGATTATGATGTAAATTTTGGAATGCGTTAGTCATTTGTTCGTGTTCATTTATGTTTATGCCATTGAAATCTATTAGACCTGATGTTTCTATGACATGTTCAATTTCATTGTACTTTTTTTGTTGATGGGAATCTATGATATTTGTACGATGTTCAACATTATTGGTTCTCATTATGGTTATAATATATGATTTTCAGGCAATGTGTTTAAAACATCCATATTCATACTTGTATTTTTATATCTTATATGATTCATTTTTAACCATGTGAGCCATATGGTTACAACATATTTACATACATATAATAATTTGCAACTTTTAACTAATTCTATAGGATGGGTGTGAACTTCCAACAAATTTACTACAATAGTATTAGATAATGATTCTAATGGTGATGGTAATGTGTCTAGAAGTTTTACCACACTTTTGGGATCTTGTCTAAAACTTACAACATTTCCTTTGAGTGCATGTTGACCTATTGTGCTCCCTTTATTGGTATACCTCAATTTGACCAATATGGTACGACAACAATAACGTGCTATCAAGGTTTCTTCTACCATCGTCAATTTTGGTAATATTTTAGGTGTGATGCCAATCCATAAACCATTTGCTAATGCAAGTTTCAACATTTTATTATTTTTCAAAGAAACGTAATAGGTTTACATGTTGAAAATTGATGTTCAGTAATTGAAATACCTTGATTTGATAACAAGAGTCCTTCCAATTCTGCATGCATGTGTTTAGTATCATTCAATAATTCTTTTGGGATGAATTCGATATTGTATTCAAAATAAAATTTGGGATTCATCTTGAGTAGAATTATCATATGTTTTAGTTTAGAATCAAGATTTGAAATATCACATATTATTAGTTCATTTATAAATTTCTTTTCATTGCAAATGCAACAATGGCCAAATTCAAAGTTGGAATTTTTTATGAAATTATTGAATTGTTTTAAACAAGACATGTTATTATGCATGTTGATTTGTGGTGGGAAAACATATGGTTTGTATATTTTGCAATTATTTGAATAAATCTTTCGTCTTTTAACATTAGTTTTTTTTCATATTCTTCTTTTAATTTTTCTAAATTGTTTTTCCTCTAATCTCACCTTTGGGCATTATTTTTATCTTTTTTTTTTTATATGTTTTCCTTTTTTGATTTTTTTTCTATTGTAAACTGAATTGTCATTATGATAATCAATTGGAATCGTGCCTATAATGAAACTCAAAATTGATAAAAATTATTGTATTGATTTTATGATGTTTGATATTTGATATGTGGATGTAAAAATCTAAATGTTCACAATACAATTATATAGTTCATGATTCTATGATAATTAATCAAACAAATAATTTATTTAAATGCACATGAAACAATATAATGGTGTATGATGTGCAATGGTGATTTGAACATTAAAAAGTAATAGATATCCACATTAACAAATGAATTTTATGAACAAATGTTTCTTTTTATCTAATTAAACAAAAAGGTTTAAAAGGTTTAAGGTTTAAGGACATTGTATTCATATGATAAGTCTATGGGTATCATAACTATCTTTGATTAGGTTTACTTGATCTAGTAATTTAATTACTACTAATTCTAAAGTTAACAAAGTTAATATGTGTTATTTGGAAGTGAAGTGCCTCCAATATCTAATTTAACATTTGATGGAAACTAAATCTTTTAGATTTATTGTGTTTCCATCAATTAATTTGTTATTCTTATCAAAAATTTCAATTGTGTTAAATTTTTCTAAAGTGTCATTTTCTATCGCAGTTTTCTATTTTTTCCATGCTAGTTCAAACAATCTTGATGTTGTTGCTATGGTTTTTGTTTTTAGCAAATTAATTTGAAAACAACTTCTCGGTTGTCATGCCAAGTTAAATCAATACATTTTTCTTTCCAATACTGACTCCATTATGCTATTTTATTTTTATATTCTTTGATGAATTTTGATTCATTCAAAGAAATATAAAATGTTGCATCTACATATGTGTTAGCAAATGACACTTGATTATAATTTCCTTTTTCCCCCACCCAACAAGATCCCGTAACTCTAATGAATAATGCAAAAGCTACTTCTTTTGTCTCTAGGTTAAAGAACATGTTATGATAGTTTGAACCTTTTGGGAATGTGTCACATCCAACATCTTTTACATTGATGATGCTTTTTGTATATAATCATGTTTTTTCATATTGATCATAAATAGTTTATCAAATGTTATATTCCTACAAATAAATTTAATGATTTATAATTTTAAAATTATTTGTATAATTTATGTGTGTGATATGTTTGAATATATGAATTTGTTTTGAATTGTGTAGATGTAAAGACATTTACCTTGAGTTTGGATGGGATTATAATTTCTGATTTGTCAAACTTTTCCATTTCGTATAATTGTGACAATACAGATATGTGATAAATATGTTTAAAGTTTCTTTGTTATAATTAAAAATGATGACATAATTATGAATGAAGATTTTTCCAAATAAATTTTATCATTTTATTCAAATGATAAAAATATAATGAAGGTGAATGATTCATCATCATATATGTTATTGGAATTAAATTTAAATTATTTATTATTATTATTATTATTACTTAAATGGGGTTATTTTATTATTTATGATGTATTTTAAATCAGCTTTAACAAAAGTTGGAGTTATTGAAATGTTTGTTAATGTCAAAAAAAATTATGTTATATATTTTCAAAATCAAGCAATTTTCTTCTTTTTTTTCAAATTTTGAATCTGCATAATCAAATTTTATTTTTGAAATGGGAGTTTTCTTTTCATAAAATGTCATTGAAATGAAAGTAATTTGTCATGCAAGGTTTCCAAATCAATGATATGCAAGTCCCCTAAATTTGACAAATTTGTATTTTGTGAATGTTTTGAGAAAATTTTCAATTATTTCTTGAAAACACTACATTGCGAATGTGCTTTGAGATTCCCATAAATTTGTTCCATATTTTCAAGTGTCTTCATTGGTGAGTCAAAATGCTGACCATTCAAGTGTATTATCAACAAATTTTTCCACTCATTATTGAAACTTCTCAAAGTGAATAGATGATTGAATGTTGATAATAGCATGTGACCACATTTATGTATGTCAACTAATGTTATGTGACTTGCTACTCTTGATGGCATTTGCTCTGCTTCATTTTTGTTCAACAAATACCAATATTGATCTTCATCTACCTCCATTAAAGTGATGATGTACATTGTTTTTGGAAATAACAATGTTGATACAATGTCATTTGGGAAATATTCAATGGATGAACCAGCCATTAAAAATTTCTAAAATATACAAATGAATAATGAATGTTAAGTTTTTGTTATTTCAACAATGATATATATATATAATTTGTTTTGCAAAGAGAGACTTTTTGGCAAGTAAAGAAAGTTACTTATATTGGAGTTGAAATGATTGTGCTTCAATTTTTTTGATGTCTTCAATAGAACTGCAATGAATTACACGTTTTTATTTATTATGAACAATTGTAAACATGAGACCATTTGAGAAGCCATAGTTATAGTTACTCATTGTACCTCCTACAAAGTTTAAATATTTTACATTTGTAGAAGTGAGTAAATTTCATTACAAAAAACATTTCATGAATAGGTGACTATGGAAAGAAAATAAATGTGTTAACAATGAGTTACAAAATAAACCTATAACGTTATAACCCACTCATATCAAGACTAAATTTTTAAAGATATATTGTGAATTGAAATTAACTTCATGTCTTTTTTAAATTCTTCCATATAGGAAAAGGGTAGCCACCCTCTTGGCCCTTTATATAAAGTGAGCCAGCCAGTCCTCTTAATTTGGGAGTTGTGTCTTGTAAATGTGTAAGCTCATAATTGTGCAAACAAGGAAAATTTTGATTTACCCAATTGCTGACTTTTAAGTATTTTTCCACATGAAGTGGAGTAGAGTTATTTGATGACTTAAAACCTTGGCTATTTTTAAACTAAAAAAATGGTCATAGTTCAAAATACACCTAGAAGAAAAAAAGAAAAAAGAAAAACCCCACTTCAGAAAAATGCTACATTTCAAATATGGATTTATCCATTGTTGAATCTAAAGTCAATTCACTATGCTTTTGAATTTTGCTAGAAATATAGAATAAAAGTCTAAAACCATAAGGAATTTGGGTATTTAGAGAAATGGTAGGTATCAATTTGAACTTGTTTCAATTCATAGTTATACATAGTGACACTAATCTTGTTTTCCCCTTGTGTTATGAAAATTCAATTTCACTTAAACAACCACAACAAACAAGTATATAATTTAAAATTCAAATTCAAAATCTAAAAAAATAAATAAAACCAAGAGCTAAAAGAGGTGGAAAGTAAAAATCTTGGAGGTGATACTTACAAATACTTTTGTAAATTCATTAACAAAACAATTCCAATGTATTATTCTAGATATTTTCTTGGTGTATAAATAAATTCAACAAATTTTCCAATGAATTTTCAAATATTCATTAGCTTATTTCAACATAATAATATAATTTTCCCCCAATTATTAACATAATAGCTTTAAACCATGTATCAGCTAGCTCTTGGCATAATAATTCCTATTAAACCATTTGCTAGACATCATTTCACATTTGTTTAAGATGGACACAAAACAAAAAAAAAAACTACATAAACTCCATGAAATTCAACATTCTCTAGATGCACACTAAATTCCCACATTCTTTGGAACTACATTGAGGATTTTTTATCCCTAGCATGATATTCATAATACATGTTTAGAACCCAAGAAATTAAAGATCAATTTTCAAATTAAAAATCAGTCATCATGGTTTTCAATTAAAAATAAAAGCAGCTTTAGGTCAACAATCAAAAAATATTAATACTATGTGAATTGCAATCTCAATCATATTTCAATATGTATCCAATACGATTTATTCAACACCTATTAGGAATAGAAATTACATTTTGGAGATGTTTTCAAGATTCCAAATATTCATGGTGATTTACATTTTTACATAAAACACATTAAACTAACATTGTGCAAAATTCAGTTAGTGCTATAATTCTACATTCATTGATTGAATTACATTTCACTACTGTATTTTCTTCATAATTGTTGGAATTTCATTTCCACTTCTAATTTTCTTGTTGGGTTTGTTGTTTACATTTTACTATTGAAATTACCAAATGCTACTTGATTTACTCATTGTTATAATTACCATTTACCATTGCATTTTAGATGGAGTCAACAGTTAATTGTTAATATAACTGTTGTAATCATCTCCTACAGTTGGAAATTTCTTTACTATCCACTAGACCGTAAAGTTATTACATAAAATTTATGAGGACTTCACCATTTTACTTGCCAAGGTCTTTTCTCATATCCATGACATTATTTGCTCCCAACCTGCCCCCATTCAGGACAAAGCCAATTTTGAAACCATCTCCAGTTTCAAGCTTGAAACTATCTTTAGTTTCAATTCTTGAAATTCTTGTGTGATAAGGGTTTAGGGTCCAATACAGACAAATACAGAAACAGAAAGGAAGTAGTTGCTTACCAGGTATATGGGTAAAACTGGTTGTTTGCATATCTTTGCGTGTTTTGGATTATTGAAGAGACAACAAGGACCCAAAATTTTGTGCCACAAAAACAAATGACAAATGTTTCTATTGAGAAAATATAATGTCCCAAAGAATTAAAAGGACTTGCATAAAATACTTTTAACCATCAACCATATTAAGTAAAGTGATACACAGATTGTGAGGTTGACATGTGAAACTATGGTCAAGTTACAAATGTAGTCTTATCACTTGTGGGATGTATCACAATGAAAGGACTATGCATCAAAGACATAAAGACTTAGTCTTTCATAAATGTACACAATCTTTGAATTGAAGAATACACAAGGTGTTAGTCATTTTATTTTTTTTGTAGGAAAACAAAATTAAGTCAATTTCTAATGTTAAATGTGTAGCTCACTCACTAAAGGATAAAATGTTCATGTCTATAAGGCAAGGACACTATGTTTAGATTCATTGTAGAGTATAATAGCTTAAGGGATTATAGCCCTTATGTAATAGGTATATGTTTTATATGAGGATTCTTTGAAAAATTATATTTTGGCTTGTGTTGAAAATTGAGATTAATTACATAGTTATAATATATTGAAGGATTTTGGTTTCTTGTAGAAGATTTTTTGAAGATTATATTTTTGCATGGTGAAGCATTTGAATTTTCGTAATTCTTCTTTTGCCTTAAGATATTTTTGAATGCAAATGATAAAGCCATAGTGTGACACACCTCTTGTTAATTTGAAGTTTTATTTTCAACCATCTTCAATGTAAACCAACACCTTCAAGAACACGGTGAATATCTGAGGTAGGCCTCTCTTTCTCAATCTTCAATTTTTTCTTAAATAAATTTTAAATTAGGGAATGGTTGAGCAATTTTACAACTATCTGCACAATGTGTGCTATTGGTCTTAAGTTTATATAAATAAAGTAAGAAGAGTGAAAATTCTTTAAGGTGTATTACACATGATGAAAAGGGTATAGTCTTTACTGCATTCCTTTTTAATTCCTATAAATTGATCCTCATACAAAATAATGAGTCAAAATTGTCAAAATTTTCAAAAGGACTATATTTTAAAATATTATAATTTTAGATTTCATCATAATCATCCATAAATGTGTTTTTATATGATTAAAAAAAAATTTTAAAAAAAATGACATTGTGTTTTTACATGATAAAAAAAAAATTAAGAAAAAAATACAAAAAAAAATGACATTGTGACTAGATTTTGATACACCTTAAAAAATTTGCACCCAAAAAGAATAATGTCATGAAGCGATAGAGTTTACCTTGGGAGGATGTGGAGATGGATGTTATCCATTCTCTCCAACTCATACTACGAGGCTCTTTTTAGCATATTGATGATAGTGACATTGAGACAATGATTCGTGCCCGCCTGAATGACTTGAAATTACAGGGCATGGATGAGCTTAGCATAGTAGTAAATGAGACGGTTAAGATGATTGAGACAATAACAACGCCAATTTTGGCAATTGATTTAAATGGCTTTACAAATGGCTAGAATGCAAAAGTTGCAGAATTGATAGGGTTGCCAATTGGGGAAGCTATGGGTCGATCGCTTGTCAAAGGTTTGATTCTAGAGGATATTACAGAAGTTGTTGAACGCTTGCTTTATCTTACCTTGCAAGGTACAGTTTTGATCTCTTGTGGCATTCAATTTATCTCCTTTTGTTCACAAATGTGAATGTGATCAAGTGCTGTTGTAATCTAATTGCGAGTTGGGCATTGCTCCCTTGCAGGTGAGGAAGAGTAGAATTTGGAGATTAAACTAAAAACATAAGGTTCACAAAAGGAAAAACGAACAATGTTTTTGATTGTAAATGCATGCTCAAGTAGGGATGTGACAGAGAATGTGGTGGGTGTCTGTTTTGTGGGGCAAGATGTGACTGGCCACAAATTGGTTTGTGACAAGTTCACTCGCATACAAGGTGATTACAAAGCAATAGTGCAAAATCCAAATCCCTTGATCCTGCCTATTTTTGGTTCTGATGAGTGTGGTTATTGCTCAGAGTGGAATGCATTCATGGAAAAGCTCACTGGATGGAAAAGAGAGGAGGTACTTTTCACCATTCTTTACATTTTGCTACAATGCCCATTCTGTCCATGTTTATCAATGGATGTCTAGTAGCACTCTAAGTTTTCTGAATGATTTGCGACATGCAAAGCTAAAAGTAGTTGTAACTTTGGACAATTACAGTACTTCAGGTTTTGGTGAATTTGGATGCAGGTGCTTAGCAAAATGCTAGTATGTGAGATTTTCGGTATTCAAATGATGTGCTACCGACTCAAGGGGCAAGATTCAATGACCAAGTTCATGATATTGTTCAACAGTGCTATGGATGGCCAAGATACAAACAAGTTTTCATTCTCTTTCTTTGACCAACATGGCAAGTATGTCAAAGCCCTTCTCATGGCCAACAAGATAATTGATGTTAATGGGGTCATCATTAGCGTGTTTTTCTCCTTGCAAATCGCAAGTCTAGAGTTACTCTAGGTGGGTCTTGCCTCTTATCTTTTCTGAGGTTGAAAAACTTTTTAACTTTTCAGGATGAAGTGAGTTGTGGTTTGTTGAATTGTTGTTTTTGTAACATGCATGCAAGCACTCACAATACAACAAGCAACTGAGAAGGTGGCATTTGCAAAGCTCAAAGAGCTGGCCTACATTAAGCAGGAGATTAAGAACCCTATGTATGGCATTATGTTTATACAAAATCTGATGGAGGATACAGACTTATCAAAAGACTAAAAGCAGTTTGTGGGGACAAGTGAAATCTGTGAGTTGTAATTGTGGAAGATTCTAGATGACATGGACCTTGAGAGTATTGAAGATGGGCACAACAATGATCCCTTCTTGTTTTTCCCAAGGGAATGAAGATGAAATTTTTTCTTTTTTTGGTGTGTTTTTGTTTAACAAATGTCAATAAAACTAACCTGGTGGATTGAACACCAAAAATAGATATTGTACAATTAGTAACACTTGATAGGAAGGCAACAACTTGTTATTATGGACCCGTTATAGAGGTTTGTTTATGGCACTAGTTTCCTTTGTCAAATGAAGATGCACTCTTTGATTTTCCCAAATCATAAATGGTTTAGGGGAGAGAGGAAAAAAAGATTGTTGTGGAATAATCTAGAAAAACCTCTCTTGAGGTTAAACCAAGGAACAATTCATAAGTGAATGATGATCAGTATGTTCAGCCAACATATCGCCACACCCAATTCGACAATTGCATTGGGTGAAGGTATGAATTGAATCATCAAAGCCCAGAGATCGATTGAATTTAGAACCAACCAGTTCACCACCAAAAAGAAACCTCATACTCGTCAACGCATCATGGTGATGGAGGGAGGTGATGAAAACATGGAAATTGATGTCACGGCACAACAAGATGACAAGTCAATAAGGATGGAGAATGACTAGTTCAAATTGAACCTAATTTTGAACTGAAACTCAATCAAGGACCTTCACCTATTCAAGAAACTTTTGTTCCTATAGAACATGCTAATAACCTGCTATTAACAAGTACAAAACCGGTTCAACCAGTTTAATCTAAACTTGTTGAACCAACTCAGGTTAAACCTTTTTACATTTTTCTTGAAACATCAACAACATATGCCCAACATGAAAGCTTAAAGCATGTTACCCTTTTCTTTGAGCAAGTAACCTTAATTAATTAGACAAGGCTTTAAACAGTAGACAATTTAACTAATATGAAATCCAAGTATAATAATGTTGAGAACTTGTTAGAGGATACAAATAACTAGTTACATGCCCATTGTTTAAAATTGGTTAATCATAATCAAGCCCTACAAAACATAATTAAAGACTTAGTTACTATGAAAGCCCAACTCCTCAAACAACAGAGAAAGAACAAGCATCTTATTACTAAAAGCATTGAAGCGAAAAGGGCAATCAAAAAGGTACAAACCCTGCAGTCTAAGTACAATGAGCTAACCCAAGTTCATTTCAAACTTGTGATGATTTAAAGACTTTGCAAACTAATCTAGGTCCAAGCATGATAAAGTATATAAAAAATATAGTTCTACAAAAATTTAATTTTAAACATAGTCTTTTTTCAACATTCACATTCAAAAAGACATTAAAAACCTATTTAAATTGCATTTTGAAATCATAGAGCTCTTCATTGAGTTTATTGTACGTTGAACATGAAGTTTGAAGAATATTTTTAAAAAAGGATGAAAAGTATGTTCTAAATTGACTAATTGTCTAAATTTTCCAGCATACTTTTTACATTGACACTTTAATAGATCATGACCATAATATGAAAAGTTGAAACTATATTCATACACATTAGGGCTTTATAAACTTGAAAGTACAATAATTTTAACTGATATTTTACTTTCATGTACTTGTAACTCTACTTTGCAAAATTGGACACATACTTTCCAATACTTGCATCTCAAAAAATGTACTTAAATGCATTTTAAAACATGTGGTTCTTCAATATTATGTAATGAAGTTAAAGAACTTTTCATTGTTGATCATTGACTTAAATAATATTCATGAATCCAATATATTATGACATAACTTATGGGTACTTTCCAAAAAAGTAACAAGTGTCATCGATTGGCATACTTTACCATGTTTATGCCCATCTTGACTGGTTAGCCAAATATAATGGTAAGATGGAAGCCATTAGTGTACAATGGGAAAAGACCATGTTGGTTGGAGAGTACCTATTTGCAACAAAGGGAATAGTTGATGGAAGTCAACATTGATATGGAAAATTGTACCCATGAACTTTGGGTACAAATTCAAGAATTGAAAGGTTAATTGGAACACTTCGCAAAGCGCCCAATAAAGCTTATCAACCTACTTACATGGACAACTGGTTGAAAGAGTTTGAATAATTACGTTTGGATAATGCCTTGCTTAAGGTACATAACCAAACACTAGCTAATAAGAACCTGAAGTGGAATGAATGGTGGCAAATAGTGTAGGAAATCATTAAGAACATATTTAAGAGAGTTTGGAGATTGCTCGTCCAGATGAAGAATGAATGAATTGGTTACATACTAATTGCATTTCGAAGGCTACAAGTATGACTAATTCGCTGGCAAACTGGTTGAGGTACCTATTAATGTTTTCTAAAAAAATTCACATGTGCAACTAATTGTTGTAGCTACAAGTTTTTGGAATGAACATGTTATTATCACCACTAAATAACTTGAACCCAATAGAGGGGGAGCAGAACTAACCATTATTTCTTATACTTTACCTTTGCCCATAGAACTTGTGGAAGTACATGTTATGGTTGTTAGCACCCAGGTAGAAGCCTTGGAAGAACCTGCCACTCCAAAACCTATGCCATTAGTTTTACTTGAGCTTGGAGTAGGCATACAGGTTACTTTGATTGATAGTATTACCCATGCTTCTGAAATTTTTAAGACTCTAGATACAATATTTAAGGACACGCCTATTATTGAAAGACCAGAATTTCAATTAGTTTTTATGGTTAAATTGTTGATATTACAGGTAAACAACCTATTGATGATTTAGCTATAAGTGTTAAACATGTAGTTCTAGGTGACTGATTTCAAGGATGAAATCTGGATTTCAAGGGGGATAATGTTAACCCAACTTTTTTAATATGTATATGGTAATTGGTTAAACCAATCGATAACCAACGAATAGTATGATTTAAGGACATTTCAGTTTTATGGTCAATAGGTCTTAAGCTAACTAGTTTGTTACAAGAACTGGTAACCGGTTTATTACAATAACTGATTGATTAACAAAACAGGTGAATTTGAACTTGTGACCAGTAACTTATTATTTTGATTTTAAAGTTATATTGGCTAGTGATTGTTTAAGTTACAAACAACACTATGAGCTGGTATAACTATGAGGACTTGGAGATAAAAGAGGATCTTCATCTTTTTATTTTTTGTAACTATTGAAGAGGTTTTGATTTCTAAATCAAAGTTACTTTGAGTTTTTTTATGAAGTTTTTCCTTTTCTATTTTTAAAATGCAAGTTTTAGAATTGTTGTTCTTGATGCATAAGCAACAAACCACAAATGCTTAGTGTGTTTTTAATATTTAGATTTGAAGCAACCTATGGATAATTCAGAAAACCACAATCAGAAATTAGAAGAGAACATGTGAAACTAAAAGGGACAAAAAAACACCTTAACACATTTAGACACCAAAAGAGAAAAACAAATCCTTGGCACACAGATGACATTTCACAACAAGACAAACCAAATAAAAAAGCTCCAAAGAGAAGAGCAAGAAGAGCTAAAAGAAAAAACCACAAGATTTTGCATTTCCGTTGTCCAACCCTAAACTCAGAAGCCGAGATAAATAACATGTCTCCTGATCCAACTGCGAAATACAAATCACACAACCAAACAATCTTCCAACTACAAACCAACCCAACAACGAAATTGTATTCCCAAACTTCTAGATTCCTACTCTAACCTTAAACCATAAAAATTCCTGATCCACAACAAAGACTCAACAGCAACAAACCGGAAACCCTACCTTTGATTTTTTGGGTCTTTTGAGGGCTCGTTTCAGCAGATCTGGGAGCTAGGTAGCTTGTGGACAAACCTGGGTCATCCCCAATGAAGCAGTGTCTGTAGGTCTACAAAAAGTTTGCAACCTTGTTACTTTTGCTATTGTTGTTAGGTAGCCTGGGAACAAAGTTGGGTCATCCCCCAATGAGCACTAATGAGACTGAGGCCACTGTGTGCACAATGTTTCTGGACCTTCTGATGCTCAACGTATAGTCCTTGATTAATAATTATTGCTCAGGGCTTACAAACGCAGTTGCAGTTTGCATTTCAATTGTAATGCCAATTGAGTTCTCCCCTCAGAAGATTGATCCCGCTATTGTTGGGCACTGAGACCCACCTCAACCATAGGCTCATATTGAACAATAGTCTTCTGTTTCTGATCCTTATAATTTAAAAGCAAAGGGCAAGTCTCCTATCTCTTTTGAAGACAATAGAGGTGATTTGAGGTTTAGCCCAACCGCTCAATCAAATAGATCAGCGTCCTGATGAGGTCACTGAAGAAAAGATACAGAGGCAAGGAGAACTTCAATGATACAACACTGTCTGGGTGTGAGTTTCCTAGAAAAGTACTAACTCCTTCATAGCCTTTGTGCCAGTTGTGTCTCTAAACGAAGTGGGAGGAGAGCAGACAAGAGGCAATCAAAGAATCGTGCAGTGAATCATGAGAATTTGAGGCAAACTGTTGAAACCGCAACTCAGATGGCCAAGGGAGCAAAAGAAGCTGCACAAGCAGCAGCTCTCTTTCTGCCTAAAAATTCCACTACAGTTGAACTCCTCCTATAAACTTTCAGTCCATCGCTCTCCAGCTCCATTGCAAAGCATTTGGAAAGAAGTATATTGAAATGCAAGCAAAACACCAGATGCAGACAAACCACAATTGCCAATGACAAGTCTGAAGAGGAAGAAAACACAGACGTCATGAAGAACAAGAAGGTTGTGAAGCAAAACAATACAACACACTTGGTGCTTGGGTTTGCCTTACTTTCTACTCTTCTTTGGAGATATGGAGTCGTCACAATAGGGACAAGGTTCATGGACAAGCTCATCAATACTCTGGGCTTCTTTAGAGGCTAGATCACTAATGGCTACAAAAACAATAAACTACAAAATGAAAAGAAACCATTACATTGATGGATATCTGAAGCCATAAGAACCTTATTCTAGTGTGGTCCAGCTCAACCAAGCTGCCTGTGTTGCCCACAATCTGTACAAATGGTGCTGATTCAGATGGTCCCAACTCTGGTGCAGTGGAAGGTGGACAGTGAATGGTGTTGTTCAAATAGAAAAGAATGTCTTGCAAACCTGTTGCATCACAACAACAAGGTTTCACTTCTGTCCTGGGAGGTTTCATTGATGAAAACATCAGTGAAGCTCTTGTAACCTATTTTCAGTAGTACTTCTGTAATGTACTCAACTGTAATCATTACTTCTTGCGCTTTTCCTGAAAATGGGTGTCAGGTGGTACCTATATGAGAACTGGAAAAGTCTTGCAATTACAAGATCCGTGGTGGCTCTCTTAAATTCTTCAGCATTCATATCCATTGTTGTTCTAGGAGATTACTATGTTAGCTTGTGAGCGGCTACCTTATGGTCTGTCCATGAAGTCTACAACAAGTTAGCATTATCAACAGCAATCTCAGTGGTGAACCTGTATTTCAGAGCTGCGGCCCTCAGATTTTGACAATACACATAGGAACAAGGTATTGTCTTTGAGGAAATCCAACTTAGAAAAGGAAAATGGTCAATTGCTGTCAAAACAATTGGAAATCAATGTAAATTCAGTGTGTAATGCTATGCATTTCAATGTGATGGACACCATGAGCAACTCTGGTGTAGCTCATGAGGTTCAAACAATATCTCTAGGTGATAAAAATTGTTCTCTTGATGTCTTGCTCTGATTTATCGACTAAAGAATCTTGTGTGCAAACTTGGGTAACAGTAGGCAGATTTACCAGGGCAACATATTCAAAGGTATTCTTGAAAAAAGGAAGCCTTCTCCTCCCTTCAACAGCTGTCAAAGCTACATCCTTGAAAGTACCTTCAAATACATTGCATTGTACCTGTAGACTCACCCAACCCAGCTCACATTGCATAAGTTTTTACCCCAAAAAGTTCACATGTGCTTGATGTCCATAACTTGAAGATCAAAAAATGTAACCAACTACTAACAATAATGAACCTGAGGGAACATAAATGATTGTTGTCATGAAAGATAAGATTTTGTCAAGGAAATTAGAGGTACCAGTAGAGAGGCCAGCTGCCATGCAAATTTGCCAATGGGGTTTGAAGACACGTAAAGCTGCTAGCCAACCAGCAGTGGCCTTTTGGGTCCTTCCTTTATCTCCCCATCCATAAACAAGAACAATAGTAGACTCCCACTTTGCATGTTGCATAGTTTTTGCAAAATTAGTCCTATAAGTGAAAATGCTTTTCTTACTCCCACCTCTTTGTTATCTCTTCAAAAACCTCATGAAGCTTCTAATCCTAATACTTGAAGCAAGGAGAGATTCAACAAAACTTAAGCCTGGAATGCTTAAGAATACATTATAAAGTCACAATGGTATGTACCAATCCACACTTTTAATAGAGAGTTGTGTTCCAGCATGCTTCACAAACCAAAAACTGACAAAGAAACCTAGAAACTCTTATACAATTGGAAATTAGAATTTGAACTAGATTTCCTTCCATATATATCCTCAAAAAAGTGTTGTGCATTAAAAACGCCATTGTCAAATAAAATGCCCTGGTGCAATGTAGGTGTTGCTTGGTAAACCTTCTTCAATCAGCTCCCAAAATTCGTCCCCTTACCCTTTCTATCATCAACAACCTAACACTTCAATCTTACAATTTCCAAGTATCATGTACATACACTTGGTCAAGCAATAGCAATTGGTATCAATTGAAGTTCATCATCACCACAAGAGGAGGAATAGTAGAACAGATAGTGCACAAACTAGAATATTACAAATCATGAGACAAATGGTGCAATCAGCAACTAGAATAAAGATTCTTGAGGTTCTATGAGATTCATCCTATTTCTATCAAGTAGAATTATAGTTTCTTTGGATCACACTAACAATTTAGTAACCTGCCATCCACCCACCTGAGAAATGTGTGCCCAAAAGTAAATAGATACAAAATTTGGACACATACTGTAGGAGAGGTCTCTGACATTGGAGGTAATGCCCCACTTTTGGCATGAAATGTGTTGCCCAATGCAAGTTCATGGCGATCTACATCAAACAAAGAAGAAAAAAGAAAGTGGATAAGAATTGTTGTAGTACATATGCCCATCTGTATCCGACATGGCATTGAGTCTCTCCTTGTTGCATCTTCTTCACTCTAGGTTATGTCCATAGGTACAATAGCAGCTTCTTTGCAAGCAAATGAGGCAGAGGTTTAAAAGTTGATCATCAGAAGATTTTTATTCCACCATACCATAAGGACTTGACAAAAGGTTGATCTTGAAATAGGTATTCATCATTGGCACCCATAATCTGAGCAACACTAGATGGACCACATGCTCCTCCTTCCCTTTTGCTGGAAGAAGTAGCAGTTCCAAGGTTCTTGCTTACATACATCCATGCAAAGCTTTGTTTCACCTCTAGTATTGAGACTTTGAAGTACCAGCCTTCAAAAAACTCATGGCTACTACCATCAAAGTGATACCTGAGAGAGAGAGAGAGAGAGAGAGAGAAAGAAAGAAAGAAAGAGGACAAAACAAAACAAAACACAATACAAAAAAGCACCAAACTGTCAATCATTCATTCTTGTGTCATGCATGATTCTTATCTTTCTCCAACAGCAAGTTGAAGAAGAGCACAATGCCCATGTCTCTCTCTCTCTTTGCTCAACAACAAAATCACATTTTCTCTTTCAGAAAGGACCATTGTAAGAACTACACAAATCAATGCTTCCCACAATGCACAGAGAGTTGAAAACATGAACATTGCATGACTCTTATCACTCTCCAATAGCAAGTTGAAGAAGAGCACAAAGCCCATGTCTTTATCTTTCCCTCTATCTTTGTGCTCATTAACTAAATTAGATATTCTCTTTCAGAAAGGACCCATTGCAGAAAATTGGGCAAATCCATGTTTCCTTTGATGCACAAAGAGTTGAAAACACGAACATTGGAGCTGAAATAGGAGGAACACAGAGAGGGGGGGAGAAGGGGGGATTGTACTGAGCTTACCCACTGTGAGGATTACGAGTTTCTGTCACTGGAGTGGTAGACATGGCACTCTTCTGTAGTGGGTTCCCATGCTTCTGTAACCCCAAGGTCTGTGAAGAAAGAAGAGGAGGAAGAGAACAAGATTGCTGCTCTGTGGGTGGTGGTGGTGGTGGTTGTTTGTTTTGAGCATGAGTCACGAGAGCAGGAATCATGCAAGTAATATAAAACATGCATGACAGCATGACCTGAGTCATGTCCTTCTCAGTAGAAAGCAGACAAAGCGGAAATGGACCACAGTGGGACCAGTTGGGGGTGGGGTGCCTAGGAATTAGGGTTTCGAAACACTGTCTTGTTTGAAAGTAGCTATGAGAAGAGCACACAAACAACACAAGAGAAGAATAAGCAGAAGAAGAATAATAGAGAAGAGAAGATAAGAGACATCAGCATTGAGAGCTTGGAAACCATGAGTTTTGAAGAGACAATGGAGAACTTGCATTTGAGTGCCAATGCTGGGACAGGAAGAAGCTCTAGTACAAGGCGCAGGGTTGCACAATCCACCATAGATATGTCCCCCTTCAGATCCATCCCATCACACCCTGCCTCCTTGTACTTGCGAAGGCCCATCTAGCCTGAGTGGATATGGAAAGAAACAGACTATCTTGCTTTTAGATATAAAAATGCTGAAATGGGAGCTACCCTACCCCTAAAAGAGAGAGAGAGAGTTGGCTACAAATTTTGAAACAATTTTTTTCAAACATACTGAGCTTCCCAAAGATAGGATTCAAGACCTTGATACATACAAAAGGGAAAGTTCGGATGCTTTGCATATACGACGACTCATTTCAACATGGTGAGTTGTCTGCTGCTACTTTTTGTTGATTGTGTTGTAACGAGCCCTTGATCTTCATGCCTATTTGAAGTGACAAAGGAATCCATTGCCACCGCCACCTTGCATCATCACCTAAACATGCACAAAAAAAAAATAGTTTGAGTGTTGTAAACCCTAACCCTTCAGAAGGCAACTCAAAAAACTTCCTTCACCTATAGGAAGGATATTGAAAGGACATAATCTAATTTTTGTTAGGCTTCCTCCCTGCTGCTACATATCCATCAAGAAGATGTAATGCTCAATATTATCTCCTTATTGAAAAGAGTGGAGGAGGAGGCGAAGGAGACCTAATCCAAGGCAATTTGGAAGTGCAATCAATCGTTGAATCTTCAATTGCAGCCCTGGACCAGTCCTCAATCTTGCTCGTGCCTTCCACCTGTGCTCCTGTTTCAGATACAACAAAAGAAAACACAAAGAGAGAGAGATATAGAAACATACTATGAAGAACAAAGAGAAACACATTATCAAGCTTCACAAAAACAAACCCTAGCAGCAACAGCAACAAAGATAGAGGACTCAGACAAAACAAAACACCCACCCGGCCAGGTATCCATCGGTAGAAACGAGGAGGAAAGTAGCTAAAATGCGGTTGCAGAAAGCACAAGCCTCCTACACAGGCCTCGTTCTCCATCTCATCTTCGTCTGCCGACATCGCAACGCCTTTCATGAGACCGTTATTCTCCGAGGCTCTTCCTCAAGAAGACAAATGCGCAAGCCACAAATCCAGCTCATGCAAATCCTCCTCACAGCAACAACAACATCAAACCATCTTCTTCATCACAGAGACGATGAGACAAAGCAGCAACGAACAAGGGCAGCGGGAGGCAAACCGCCTGAAGCATAAAATGGAATCTACCTCGAATAGCACATTACAACTGAAATAACAAAAAAAATTAAATGTCAAAACGTCCAGGACAACCATATGAAAAAGACCCTATAAACCAGTTCCTCGAAATTCTCATCGCTGGAATTATCAAGTATAGCCTTTCAAAACATGAAAAGGACCAAGATTTTAATGAATTTCAACTAAAGAGGTCATTTCCTCAACACCCATGATCACCAAAATATTTCATGATTATTGATGTATGAACAACATTTTGGGCAAAGCCAAAAGGGGTGTTGGATTGTAGTGCAAATTGCAAGGAATTGTAAATATGTTTATGTATTGCTACATGAAAATCATGGTAATTGTGGCTTGTTGTGCTAAATGATTAATATGAGTGTTAAGAAATTCATCAAAAATTCATGTAATCCACCTTTAGGTTTTGGTTTAAGTTAATGACTTTAAAAATTGACCACTTGTTGTATTAAAGGTAGTGATTTTGTGAAGTGTGTTAATTTTCTTAATTG
>Ga0116231_10003628_pt1 | contig 31930 bp, 21 predicted proteins | sample S1TSphgellanicum_2_FD_89695 | JGI IMG/M metagenome (GOLD analysis project Ga0116231, IMG submission 89695) | Host-associated microbial communities from peat moss isolated from Minnesota, USA - S1T2_Fd - Sphagnum magellanicum MG | ecosystem: Host-associated > Plants > Peat moss > Unclassified... | reverse complement strand
TCTTGTGACAAGAACCTTGGAGAGTTCTTGATGTTGTGTTTTGTGTTGTGAGCATTATGTTGTACTTTCCTTTCAATAAAGATTTATGTTTGCACTTGAGTAGATCTCCTATTTGTTAACACTCCACCTACATTCTATTCCCAATATACTAGCATCAATTGTTTTTGTTTCTGAACTTCAAGTTCCATGTACTTGTAAACTTTGAGCATATTCACATTGACCAGCACAAGGATGTTAACAAATAGGAGATCTACTCAAGTGTAAACATAAATCTTTATTGAAAGGAAACTACAACATGATGCTCACAACACGAAACATAACATCAAGAACTCCTCAAGGTTCTTATCACATGAAATACACAAACTTGTGTAATGAAGAAAATAGAACCAAACCATCAACACCAAGGTATTTAACTAAAAGACCAAACCATAAATAACCAAACTAATATAAATAAATAAAGTAATTCAACCTTGTGAAAGGGACCTAGTTACTTTCCTACTCCAGTAACTAATGAAACCTAACTAATTGAGTTTGAATTCTCAACAAAGGTTAGTTTCAAACTTTTCAATGGTCACTAATAACACAATGTTATTTGGCAACACATATTGTATTCTGTATGGTCCAAACCATTTCCTAGTAAACTTCCTTAAGTGTGACTTATTGCCCTTTGGAAACCATAGAACATAATCACCAAAATTAAATGATTTTTCTAGATTTTTTTGTTGACTCCATAATGTTCTATTCCATTGCTGAATTCCTACAATTTTTGCAATTTACATTTTCGCTTCATGCAACTTTTCCAGCTCTATAATTTTGCTAGTTAAAACTTTCAATGGAGTATTGTCTCTCTCATTTCCACCAATAACTAGAACTATGTACTCTATGGGCATCAATGGATGTAATCCATACACATTGCAGACAGATGTTCATCCCAATCTGTTTTATTTTCATTAACTAACTTAGTTAATAGTGTCCCAAGTACCTTGTTAATAGACTAAGCCTACCCATTCTTTCAAGGATAATAAATTATAGAATTCACATGTTTCAACAGAAAATGATTTGTTAAATATTTAATGGCATCATTAATGAAATGAACTCCCTGATTTATAACTCTAGTCAAAGGACATTCAAACCAGGTTAATATGCATTAATACAGAAATTTTGTTGTGACTGTTGTAATATTAATTCTCAATGCTCTTACTTCCATTCACTTGGTAACATAATATGTGGTTACAAAAATATATTTGTTTCATGTACATCTTCCTGCTAGCTTGATAGGCCCCACAAAATCAAGTCCCCATTTCATAAATGGTTCCTTTCGAAAACTTGTGACTAGTTTTGCAAGACTTTTAATTGCCAATCCTCCTATTCTTTGACATGCATTACAAGATTTATAGTAATCATGCACCTTTTTATACATAGTTGGCCACCAATATCTAGCATCCAATATCTTTTTTTGTGTTATTTCAGTTACAAAATGCCCTCTTCATGTAGTTCTCTCATCACCATTTATGCTTTTGTAGTTGTCAAACATTGTCACAATTTATTGTCTGGGCCCATTCTATACAATTCACCATTATTTAGTGTGAAGGGTTCTGCTATTTTAACCAATCTCTACTTCTAATGTATTGATAACGTGCCCTTAATTTGTCTTGTTTTCAAAAAAAAAATCACATCCTTTAACCATTCAAACTCTATGTAAAACAAACTCACATTTATGGTTTGATTAGGCAAACCTGTGGGTTCTATAATATTTTGTAATCTTGACAATGCATCTATAATTACATGAGTTTTGCTTGACTTATACACTACTATGAAGTCATATTCTAGGAACAATAATAACCATCTAACTATTCTCCTTGAAACCTATGTTTGTTGACCAAATAGACTAATGCCATATGATTTATATAAAAGACAAATTTATTGCCCAACAAATAATGTTTGAACTTGTGCAAAGTGAAAACCATTGTTAAATCCTTTCTTTTTGTTGTGCTATAATTTAGTTTTGCTTTGTTCAAAAGCTTAGAAGCATACATTACTAGTTGATCCTCTTCCCTATTACATTCTGAGACAACATGGCTCCCATAGCTAAAAAGGATGCATCTATATAAACATGAAACTCCACCTACCAATTTGGTGATATCAATATCGATTCTTCAATATACTTTTGTTTGATCAATTCCCAAGTCTTCTGACATTCTTCTATTCAAAGAAAAGTCTTTGTCTTTCTGGTTAGTTTAGTGATAAGTGCCATAATAGCATCAAAGTTTTTTATAAAACATATGTAAAATTGTGTCATCCCATTGAATACTTGAATCTGTTGTGGATTCTTGGGTGGTGGCATGTTTACTATTACTTGCATCTTCTTTAGATTAGGTAGATACCCTTCTTTGGAAACAATAAAACCCAAGATCATCCTTAAAAATGCCATAAATGCACATTTGTTTGGATCCAGACTAATGCCATATTCTTTGCACTTTTGAAAACATAATTTGAACTTCTGCAAATCTCTCCATGTCATTATACATTGTAAAATCATCCAAAAATATTTTCATAAAATTGTCCAAATATTCTTTGAATGCTTTGGTAATAGCTCTTTGATATGTTGGAGGTCCATTTTTCAATCCAAATGACATCACCTTCCATATAAAAGGCCCCCAATTTATAACAAATGTAGTCTTGTATCTATCCTTTGGAGCTATAAAGATTTTATGATATCTTTAATATCCATTTAAGAAATAATATATTGCATACCTTATCACTATGTTCAGCATTCCATTTCTTAAAAGTAATGGGTATGGATCCTTCTTTGTGGTTGTATTTAGTTTTTGAAATATATATAAATTCATAATTTGCCATTTTTCTTGGGTACTACTATTATGGGTGACAACCATGTAGCTTCTTCTACAAATTGAATAAATCCAGTTGTTAACAACTTGTATATATTTTGTTTGACTATTGTAGCATAATTTGGATTTAATTTGTACATGGCCTAATGTGATGGTATAATAGTGTCCAACTCAATTTTATGTTGTGCCAACTTTGGTGGAATCCCTTTCAAATCTTTGTATGTTCATGCAAAAACATCTTTGAATTCCTTCAACACCTACTCTAGCTCCAACACCTTGCCTGTTTCCAATTGTGCATCAATTTTCACCATTTGTGGTTCTGCATTAGTTCCCATACTGAGCTTCATCAATTGTTGATCTTCAGTTAACGTCCATTTAGCTATCTACAATTCTTGTGCTTTGATTTTTGTTGGAGTTCATCCACTATAACATTCCCTAGTTGATGATTGTAGTACACTTTTGGATACATCTTATCCTCCATAACTACTTTTAACTCATATCTATTGCCAGTTATCTTCTTATTTGTGCTATGTACTTCAAATTTTTATTCTAAATTAATAGTTTTCACATTTGTATCCATGATCTCCACATTTGTGGTTTTCATAAATTGAATTGTCTTAGGTAAATTGATTATTCTTATAGAAAACAATTTTGGTTCTATAGCAAAGATGATATCTTTTTCTTCATCTATGATACCATTCAATAATTGTAGCACAGTAACAGTTCTGGTCTTCTTACTTCACTTCCCAAATGTTTGGTGATTGTATTTGTTTTGATTGTCCCTTTCCCTTGTATGGTAACAGTGTTATTCCCCCAGTCATGTGGCACTTTACCATCCTTTAACCATGGTCTCCCCAACAAGGAATAATTAAAATCTATCACATTATTCTAAAGTACAATAAACATAGTTATGTAAGGAATGCCATGAACATATATCTTCAGATCTCTTATTAGCCCCACTGGTTTTGTGGTTGTTTGATTTGCCATCCTCATATTATATGGTGCAGGTTTAAGCTTTGGAAGCCCCAACCTCAATCTCAATTATTTTGTGATAATATTAATTCCAAACTTCCATCTAGCAACACATCCCCTATTGTATTCTTCCCAATTTGTATTTAAATAACTACCATATAATTATTTATTGTTACAAATGTTATCCCTACCTCTAGTACTAAATAACGAACTTGTTTATTAGTGGTTGTTCTATTTCCACTCCGAGTTTTTTCTAATTTGAGCTCCTACCAAAGATATTTTTAAAACTAAGGACCTATCGTAAGCAACTGTCCCAAGCTCAAAATATAACTTGTTTCTAACATTTTCTTACAAATGTTTTAAAAAATCTCTTCTACTATTTATTAGTTTTTCTTGTGAATTCACCACATCTTGAAATTTCTATGTTTCCATAGGAGTAGTATTTGGCATATTTAGCCAAGTTGTGTTCCATCCCTCCATGGATGTGGATGGCCCTTTTATCTATGTTTGTTTTTTTGAATTTGTTGAATTATCTTGACCACCATTGACTTCTTCAACTAATCTTCTTTCTTCTAGTGAGCAACATTATTTGCTTTCCTTAATTCTTTATCTTTGAACACATGTTGTTTAGTTACTTTACTTCGTGTGGTAACATTAACATCCACCACATTCACATTTGTAGTGACTATTTGTGTTTTAGCAATAGGTTGAACCTTTACTACGACCACAAATTTCCCATGAAACATCTTCTGCATCTCAGCAAACTTTGGGCAATCTATCATTTTATGGTCCTAATTGGCTTCCCAACTCCATGCCTCTCAATCTGTTCAGGACTACAAGAATTATTGGTTCCTATTCCTGTGGTTGATTCATTAATGTTCTTACAACATTTTATAACTCCACATGTCTAGCAATACCTATTCTAATGTGAAAAGGCATAAAAGGACAATCCATGATTGCATGTCATTTTTCTTCATAGAATGCACAGACCCTTGAAAGTAATTTGACCATCTTCAAATCCACATATTCATGATCTCGTGTTTTGGTTCTATACCTTGTTTGATCCAATTTTGGATTCCCTTGATGTGAATATGACTATGGTACTTCATCCAACACATTTGCTTGTGCCTTTACATATTCAGATGATCATAGGTAATTTTCCTTAGTTTCTTCAACCACATCAATATTGGTGTTTTCTTCCACCTCCCAATATTTCATTAGTTCATAAATGTAGATTGATACACAAACTTGGGTTGTATACATCCTGTAACATCCCTTCCTTAGCTATTCACTAACTATGGACTTGAAATTTCTTGTGGTTGATTAGGTACTATAGAAGTCCCTACTCCATCTTGATTTCTTCAATATGAACCATAAATTGCGACTAAGAAGTATATTGCACCCACTCATTTGGATGAGTAGTCTACTGCATCTCTCTCCATGGAGATCATCATTTGTAACTATAAGCCTTTTCTAAAGACCCCAAGTCCATACTTCATGCCATACCACCTCTTGTGGTAGAAGCGACCTGTGCCCTATAGGTCTTTCTTCTATTCTCAAAACTGGTTTGTCCAAGATTAAATTCTAATATGGGGTTTTTGTAAGCCTTACATATTCTTTTCCATTTTCAAGATTATCTTTCATTTATCTTTCAATAACTTGCCAATTTGCCTCTAAGTTCAATTATTGCTATAAATTCCGAGTCACCATCCAATTCATCATTTTCACAATTCTTCATCTTTAGAGTCTATACGTCACTTTGAAATCCTTACAACATCAACTGCTTAGACCTTTGATACTTTCTAACATACCCCTTTAAAGTTTGAATTGGAAAAACCACACTACTTGTTTGAACACTCTCATCTATAGTATAACAAAAAAAATTGTAAAAAACCTTTTCATTATTGTAAAAAAACAAAAGAAATTCCCCAACATGGTCGCTAAATGGTAGAAGTGAAATTTAATTCCTATATAATTATTCGACACCACTATAACAACATATTTGCATTTCACATGCATACATTCATTATTTTTGCCTTGATTCTCAACACACATAACATTGCCATTCATCAAAACTATATATTCATGGTTATTTCATATAACCAAATTTACACTTCAAAATCCATTGTAAAAAATTCCAGAAACAAGATTATAATTCATTTCATCATATTTTGTTGAAAAAAAGCAAAAACAACAATTAAAATATGTGGTATATCTAAATAAAATCTATGGTTTTCTACTACAAAGTGCCTATACCTCCTCCCACTCTTCCCCAAACTTTGTTTTAAAATTTCTTCTCCTTTTCCCCAGATCTTCTCTCTTTGGGTGGTCCCAAGTTACATCATCATGATTCAAAACCAACAAGAATTCAAAATTCAAAACTACAATGCTCCATGAGTAGTCCTTGTCCTAAATGCCATGTTCATCTAAATCATGTAGTCATCCTACCCCCTTAACACCTTTCTTGCAACAACTTGGAGGATTTTATACCCATTTACCTTATACCATAATGACATACCCTACTAGTTGTTGATCTCTTTAAAATTTATAACAAATCTAAGTGCATAAAGCCTATGCATAATGAATAAGAAGTACCTCATGCTGGGAGGCATGCCACATTGAACCTATGATGGCATTGCTTTTGGTTCAACAATTTGGATATCTCCTTCAACATTAACATGATTTTGATGTGGTTTTGTGGTAGCCAAAACAATATCACCACCATTTTTAGGCCCAATAAACACAACACTCATCCTCTCTTGTGTTTTTGTGATTTCCTAATTATCATGGTTGTGATTTTCAATATTAGGCCTTGAGTCAATTGGCAGCCCACCCCCTTGTGTAGACCCTTGAACACCAAGCCTTTCAAAGAGCTTTCTGCATGGCAATGATATCATTCGAAGATGACTATAATTGATTCATTGACATTGTGGACTTGAACTTCCATACATCCATGTTGGCTCCCTAGCTCATTAAACCATCCACCTTACATGCAAGATTTGCCAATAGTCCCTTGTTGGCATCTTAGTTCACCAATGCACCTTGTTAGCTAGTTTCAAGAAAGAATATGTGAGAACCTCTATTGTTATGTCATGCCAACTTTGTAAGTCTCATGTGCCTGGTTGCTATTATTTGAACCTATGGTTTTATTTGCATGAAAAAATTCCACCTATAGCAGCTATGACTACTTTTGTGCAAAATTGGTGAAATATAATTACCATGAAAACCTAGGTTGGATTATTAGCTCTTATCTTTTAAATAATCATCAATGTTGTAGATCCACTATTAAATTGAAACAGAATTGCATGTACTCTCATGGATATTAGGGTGAAGACCCTCAAGCAAATGTACCATAGACATGTTGCTCTTTGGTGGAAGTCCTATGTTGCCACTACCTATTTCTCCAAGCGTTGCCAATCGACCATGCACTTGAATCTAGAAGCAACAACGGGGCATATGAACACGACATATGATTATGGGCCTAAATTTTGTTGGTGCTAAAACAAGGAATTATAAATCTTAAGATATGAATATGTTCCAACCCAAGTTCCATACACAAAAGCATATAACATTAAATTGCCATATAATGGTTATGTTCCAAATTTTGGAGATTTTATTCAATTGTAAACATCCTTGGCTCAAGGTGCCTGGATGAACTTGAGTTCTTCCTTTAATGAGTTTAGAAATATTGATATCATGTTGTACTTTTTGCACTTAAAGTAGTTAGGAATAAAAATCTCAGTATACACACCCAGGACAATAACAACGACAAGTTCCACTCAAGAATGGTTTTTTTTAGTTCTTCCCATGAATGTATTAGCCTTGTTTAAGGTATGCCCATCTTACAATGTGTGCTTCCTACTATATAAACCCCCCACACCCAGTCTTTGATAGGTTTTTCATTGACACTTGTGCAACCACCATGACAACTTATTTGGCTGCAAATTACCTTAATGTTTTGTCAAAGTGGCCCATTACGATTCCTTACACTCATTAGGCCTTGCTCCACCTCTTTACATAGTGGATGCAAGCCAGCCCATGAAAATTGTTTTCTAATTAAAGTTGGCAAACAATGGGGGAACCTTTTGATAGGTAGACCCCAAACTCATGAACATTCCAATAAGTAACCAACATATATTGCAAGCACTAGGCTATAATAGTTTTGAAGTATAAGCACGAATCCCATGCATGAGGCAAGAAAAGGGTGGATTCTACTAGGAACAAGTGGCCCACACTTGATGAGAATTAATATAGAATTGGCTAGGGGATTTGCAAGCACCTAAAGGACATTTACCTACATTAATGTCAAGGAGATGGTGCTCCAACACTATCTATCCAACTGCTACCCAACAACAGACAACAGGAGTTCCAATTTAATTCAACTTCACATTCATTTTATATCCTTAATTTGTAATATAAAAAAATAACTACTATGTAACCTTCAGAGGCATTGTGGGTTTGATTCACATTTCCCAATACACACACCATACCTAACCAGTAAACTTTCAACTAATCCCCATGCCTTGTTTTCATCATAGTTATGACATTCTTGGTGCGGGAATGTTATGGAAGCCCAAAGATCTCCATAAAATTCGTTAAAATTCGTTAAAATTCGTTAAAATTCACGCCCGAAGAATGTTATGACAAGGTGCTAAATGAAGAATTTTAAAGAATTTTATTTTGCAAAATGAAGAATGTCATCACTAGGGTTTTCATAATTCTCCCAATTGTGAGCTTCAAGTGTTCAAAATTGAGCCTTGGTTTTGGGAATTTGAGCTGCTTCTCCAAATTTGTTTTCACCTTCTCCATCTTCTCGATGGCTTATATGTCTATGGACTTACAAATGTCCAAGTGTTGGAATACATGACTTTTTAATGCTTTGTGCTAATAGTTTTGAGATGGCCAAATTGGGATTCTATTTATACTCAAAATAATCTTTGGCTTGTTGCCTTCTCCCCCAAGCACTTTAGCTCCATGCACCTTGTAGACTTTGTGGTAGCCCAAATGTCATTTTGTCCCAAGAATCCCAAGTTGGGAGTCTCAAAATTCCCAAAATTGGGACTCCCACGACTTTGGAAGCTCATAACTTCTTATGCAAACCTTCGATTAAGGTGAGGTCTAAAGCAAAGTTGTAGCCCTCATCAAGCACTTTGCACAATTATGTAGCACGCCACTTACACACAAGTAAATTAGGGTGATTTTTGACTTTTAGTGATCAATAGTCAAATTGGTAGTTTGACTTCCGACCCTTCTTTTGGCCATAACTTATGTTTTAAGTACCCAAATGGGTCATGCGAGCCCATTTTAGACATCTAAGTTCCAAGAACTTTCCAATGGTATAAGGAACTCTTCAATCCAATGAGTTTTGACCCTTGCAATTGACCTCTGAAAATTTGGGAGTCTATCGAAACTCTAACTCCCAAAGTGGGGAACCCACTTGGGAAAGGACACGTGTCATCCATCAACCCTAAACCTTAAACCTATAGTCATGACTGAAGTCATATAACAATCTACATGACTGTAGTCGTAAAAGTATCTATGATTAAAATATTTATATGATTACATGACTCAATTTAGACCATAGTTATTAAATGGCACAATCATAGAATGTTGTTTTTCTAGTGGTGTGATATACCTAGATATTACATTTAAAAGAAGTTTTAAAAATGTAACAATTTTTTTTTTACTTAAATTTTTTGGTCAAGAATCCATTGAGTTTGCAAAATATGTTTGTTTTTTCTTGTGAAATAATTTTCTAAATTGTTCATTCATGGTTGGAATTCAGAAAAAAAAAAGGGAAAAAAAAATCATGATAAATTTTGTAAAACTAATTTTTAATAAATGGGCATCTTCATGCGAATGTGTTCCACCTAAAACTAAATTTGGTAATCCTTTAATAAATTTGATTAGTCCTCATTTGAAACAACAATTGCAATACATAGAATGAAAAATCAAATTTATTTATTCAAATGAATCAATCACTTATATGAAATTGGACTTGGGCATGTAATTTTAAATATTAGTCATTAAAATGGTATGATGGTTATTTAATAAAAAGGGTGTGAACGAAATACAACATGATTACTATAAAAAAAGATTATATGTCCCTTTTCCCAAAAAAAACTTTTTCATATGAATGAACTTTGGAACAATTTGTTTTGCAACTTATTATAATAAATTTTTATAGTTGTCCAAGTTCATGACATGTTTTTTTCATCATCATTTTTTAATAAATGTGAATTTTTGAAAGTGTTTTAATTCCTTGTAAATTCAGTGTTTTGTCCTTAAAATATCAACTTCAAAGAGGTGTTTGTTATACAAGTTGGAGTGTTATTAAGGTCCAACTACTTGTAATTAAGTCATTCAAATTGCTAATTAATTGACCTTGAGGTGAAGATTAATTGCTATCAAATTTAATTTGTTGAGTTTCAATTGAAGTCTATTAAATGGATATCCATGAAGAAATTTGGAAATTAATGATTTAATTAATTATTGGATTTTAATCATTATGAACACTTGTGATTACAAAATGCTTTAGTCATTTAAAACAAATGCCATTGGACAATTAGTCATAAAAGACACCACGTGGCATGAAAGTTGTATTGATAATTGTAAACCTTTGCAATCACATATTATTTTTTCATCCATTACCATGGATGAACATGAGTATGATGTGGACCCCTATAGCCTATGTGGAATTTGACTTTATGACTAAATTGTTAATAGTTGCATGATGCCAAATGTCTTAGTTACCTAGCCTAGCCTAGTTACATACCTACGTAAAATAATAAGTAAATAGGTAATTGGTGCCTACCCTAGCCTGCCTAGTTTAACCTAGTGTAACCTAGCCTTTAGAATGCTTACCTATTTTATCTAGCTTACTAGGCCAAGTATTTACCTACCTACCTACCTACCTATTTACCTTGTTTAGCCTATCCTACCTTACATAGCCTAGCTTAAGCTAATCCCTAGGGTGAAAGTATAAGGTCTTGAACCTTTCAACTCCATGAAAATAAACCAAATCCTTATATATTATTTCACCACACCATTATATGGTGATCAATTTTGTCAACTTATATATTTCACATCTTGTTACATACATTAGTTAAGTGAGTATATTAAGGTATGTCATATGTAAGTAGCTTGTAAGTAGGTGGGTAGGTAAATAAGTAGATGGCCTATCTATTTAAGTGTACTTAGGTAAATGACCTACATAGCCTAGTTAAAATATGGCAAATCTACCTACATACCTACCAATCTACTTACTTATATCCCTAATGGGCAAGTGCATGGTTGGGTGGACCAATTTTGGAGTACCATGGGTAATGTTTTTGTAATAGGTGTGATTGCAATTTTGCTATTTTTTATTGTATATGTTAGACTTTTAAAATAGGGGTTCGTTTTCAAGGTATGGACTTGGGTATAATATACATAGGCCAATTGATTTAGGGTTGATGCTTAAATAATATAATTACAAAAACTATAAGCTTTTAAAATTGAATTTCTAGTGGGTATAACTTTGGCAAAAACAAATCATCAAGGACTTTGATTAGGGTTGATTACTTCATCTTCAACTTGTATATATTTGAAAAGTTTTGTGCCATATCAAATGAAAATATGGAGTTATGGACTCTTCTTCTTGAGGTAAAACTAACTTCTTTTTCAAAATTTCATATAACATATTGAAAATAAGTTGATTTATGTTGGGATTTTGTGCACATGTCTTATTCAATGACATCTAGATGTAGTAAATTTTCAATGGGAAAAAATGTAAGATTTACAATTTTGGTATCTCTATGCATTGTTTCACACCACAATGTAGTATAAATTAAATACACTATAAATGGATTTTAGTGGACGTTTTCTTTTGCTAAGTTGTTTGGTCCACCTAACCATGTTTTTGCTTTACCTACCTACTTAAATACCTACACACTTAAGTAGATGACTTATCTACTTAAGTAAAATATAAGTTGGTAGGAAATAGGTGCTTGCCTTAACCTACCTAACCTACTTGCTAGGTAATAATAGCCTTTTCTAACCTACTTGGTAACTAATAAATGAACTTGTACACTTTGAATTGCAACAACAATTTAGATGCAATGTGTCATCTAATCATCTATACATATAGTTACAAATATAATTGTGAAATTGTCAACCATCAATGGATGCCATATGCTTATTTTGCATCAACCTTTTCATTTTAAACTTGACATGGTTGTCACAAATTATAGTTGCATGTACAACTACAATTTAAATTTGTCATAATGTAATTGTGTATACAACTATGAGCTTTTACAACTATGGTGACATGGAAGATTGTCAAAAGCTTAATCATAAAATGAGTTGATTTGGACATTAGTCACACACTAGTCACAAACATAAGGTCAAATGGACAAGATTTATTCTAGTAAAACAATAATAGCCACACAAAATACATTTATGTTAAAGCTTGAAGAAAAGCTACACCCTACAAATTTTGATGTTTTATTTTGGATTTCATTAGTATTGAGAAAAGCCATGCCCTAAAAACTTATGATGAACTTCTATTTTCTTGTGTTTTTTAGACTTCACATTGGAGTCTCTAGAGTCCAAAGTCCAATGCTTTTCTTTAAAACATTTTTGAAGTGTTTTCACTTGTGTTTTTTACACTTGAATGACCATGTGATAAACTCGATATGAAATATTCATGATCCCTTTAGTTTAAATGTATAATTTAGAATTATAAAATTATTTTTTATCACGTTTATCCATTGGATCCAAAAGTATATATCTTAAATTATGCATTGGATTCCAAGGTGAAAATTATCCCAAAATTGTTTTCCTAATTGGAATGGCCTTTTTTAGAATCATATTCTTGAACTTTGAAAACTCATAATTAAATTATTATACCTACTCAATTAATTTAGTTAAAAAATAACATCATCAAAAGTACTTTAAGTCCATTCATGATTAAGGTTCCAAAATTGAATGTCTAACTCTTAAAAGACTTCAAAAAAACAACTTTGGGTTTTTAAAAAATTGTATCATTGTAATTGTCATAAGTCAATAAATAAAATGAGGTAATTATATCAACATATTACAAAAATATTTTTAAATAATTTGGATACTATATAAATACCATTTCGATTATTTTAAAGTATCTATATTAAATGTCTTCTTATAATTTTTTCTGAAGATATTGCATTAAATAATGTAATTAATGTTTATTTTGTTAATGGGTAAATAATGCTTATGTCTGTGTTTGGTCATGTTCATTGGATTCATTTGATTATATTACAAACCATATGATAATTTTGAAAGCAACATAATTCATTCTTTGTGGTTGCAAGGAAAAAGATTTGCTTTTTGACCATTTGGTTGATTTTTTTGTATTTGTTAAGCTTAGAATTTGTAACTTGAAGTGAAAATCACACATGTGCAAGAAATAATCATGGAAAAGAACATATCAAGTTATCCATGTTGAAACTTATTTAAGCATTTTTAATATTCTAGGGTTGAACCAAAATTCTAAAGCAAAATGATGTATGCATAAAAAATCATCACCAAACTTTGGTTCCAAGGTGAAAGCACACACTATAGGTGAGCCACTTTTATCCAAAAAAGGTGATGTATAACATGTATCATAATACGCACCAAGCTAAAATCTTGATGGCATTATTTGGCAATCTTAAATATAAGATATATATATTTTTTAATGTGCATGATAACATTATGGAAAAAATTCATTATGGATCAAATTTAATCTTGATCCAATGATTAGATGAAAAGGATTGGATAAAATCAATGCACATGTACAATATATAACTAATAGTTTTTTGACAATCATATTGTGGATCATGTTTGTGACTCATGACACATTACCAAACAAAAGAAAATTGAAAAAATAATGTAATGCCCAATTACAAAATCTCCTCCTTTTTCATATGGTGGTGGTTTTGTTTTTAAATAGAAAGACTGTTATGCATTTATTACTTTAAAAATGAAAAAAACCCACATCTTTTGAATGGATTTTCAACCAGAATTTTTTTATTTCAAAATGTTCTTAGATTCCATTTATGTATATTAATATCATTCAGCCAAAAATTCCACCAACCACTTTAGTTTGAAATATATATGAAAAATTTCAAACTTTGTGATGAGTATTATTTTGTTACAAATATATTTTATACATTCAACTTTTCAATGTTGGTTGGATTTTTTTAAGGAATTAACTTGTTTAAGTTTAAGGCTAATTAAAAAAATAAATTTAAAATATATAATTCAAGATGTGAAGTTGATTTATTGCAAAAAACTTAATTGCAAAAAGATTACATGTGTGACTACAATTTAAGGGGGGTGCATAGTATGCTTTCATTAATCATTTCAATTGTCTTAATTTGGATTAATCTTTTAAAAAAAATAGTTAAATTTGTCTCATGTAAATGCCATTTGGGTATTTTCAAGTTAAGGTGTACCAAGGACCAAATGATGTTTTGCAATTGTTTTACCTTACAAAAGGACTTTTGGGTGCAATCACAATCCAATGAGCCAAAAAGGGCATGGCACCACAAAGAAAAATAATCAAAATTGGATAAATATTTACATTTTGCCATTTAAAGCCATGGCAATCTTGGCAAGTTATTGTTTTTTCAGTCATATGAATGTCAAGGAATTCAAATGAAAAATCCATTTGATGAAATTTTAAGTTTAAGTTTTGATTTGGGATTTCTAATAGTGAATAGCAACGTGTCGGACATGAATCAATTTTGTAAGGATTGTCAAAAGGATTCCTATAATAATAAAAAAATTGATGGGGAAAAAATAAGAGGATAAAGACCTATTAACCACATTAAAAAATCATTCATACCTTAAAATATGTGGAATTGTAAAACTTTAGAAATTCAAAAAACTTTCCAAAATTGATCTAGAATTTTAAAACTTGAAAAGTCCTTTACCACACATAAATGGGGTAAAATGTACATGATGTGTTAAGAAAAGTTGTAGTTTATATTATTCAAGAAAACATAAAAAATGCAAAAATATAAAAATGGTTCTGATTATAATCCCATCTCCAACAAAATCCCTAACTTTTTTTCTCATATATAATTCAAAAGGACCTATCTCTATGCCCTTATAGTGTCTCCGCCCATAGCAGTAAAAATTTTTAGACCCACATTGTTAGGCAACTTGTTGATGTTTCAATGAACAAATCAAAAAATAATTTGTGCATATTTGGGGGAAAACATGACCAAAGGAACCAAGGGCACTACTGTAAAAGTCATTTTCCAAAATTGTATGTGACACATCGTGTCACAACCCCACTTTGAGGGAGGTGTGAGGTCGCCACTCACACTCTCGAAAATGGGACTTGGGAATCCTCCGGGATTCCCGAAAACTCAGAGCGCGATTGCTAGGGGTCCAAACACCTTGCATTGAAACAGTCTTTATACCGTTGGAAAGGGCTTGAAGTGTAGATGTCCAAAATGGCCTCGCATGAGCCATTTGGACATCTACAACACAAGTTATTGTCAAAAAAAAGGCCAGGAATCAAATTGACAGTTTGACTCCCGACCACTAAAAGTCGGGAATCGACCTGATTTCGGTGCGTGCAGGTAAAGTGCAACACACTGTTAGAAAGCTCTCGAAGAGAACTACAACTTTGGTTCAGACCTCATCCTGATCTGAGTTCGGGGCGAGAAGTTATGAACATCCAAAATCCCGGGAGTCCAAACCGGGACAATTTCGGGACTCCACTTTGGGAGTCCCGGGAAAAGGAGCCATTTGGATGAAAGTGCGGCAGAGAGCTACAGAGAATACTATATGGGGGAAGGTGGTGGCTTCCCCCGAGTCCGGGCCGTGGTGAGTCAAGTGAGTCCAAGGTGGCCCGTGACTTGTCCCAACACTGAAAATGTGTAGAATGAGTTCTAACCAACTTGTTGGTTGGATTTGGATGCATGACCGAATAACTAAGTAAGCTTGTCCCTCTTCCTAATCTAATCCCGGAGCTTTCAGCACGCCCCTCTCACCCCCTCTAGTGCTGGAAGCTGGGAGCGTGCCTCGAATCCTCACCTTTCCGCAACTTGAGTGACTTAGCCCCAACTTGGGGCTAACTAAGGATTCGAGAGCGCGTCACATCGCATTCCTATGTTGGTTTATAATCCTAAATTTTTTATTTTCCATACTCAATTTATTAATGTGTGTTGAATCACTACATATTGATCTTATATCATGTATATTATCCATTCATGGCCTTCACCACCAAAAAATGAATATTTTTTGTTAAATCCACATCATCAAAATTCATAAATTTTAAGGCCAAAAACACATTTGAACCATGTGCTAAATATGTTGTAAGCCAATTTCAATTGGTTTTGCTCTTTTAGTCATCAATGTAAAAATCACCTTCAATTTTGAGAAGGAATAATACACATTTGATAAAGAAAAAAAAAATTGAAAAAAAGGAAGGATTGTCCATTTAAGAAGTTAAAATATTATAAACATCCAAAAAGACTTTTGATTTGTATCAAATTTTGAGCATTGAGACTTTCCAAGTAATGGAGCTTGTTCCAAAATATATATTGATGATCCAAACTATTATATTTGTGATTTTTCATATATATATAAAGTGTTCACTCACTTAAGTGGTTCATTTAGATGGGCTTTCATCCATTTGTACTCAAGGATGAATAAAAAACTTTGATTTTTTTTCATTCTAACATACAATATGTGCATGATCCCATTGGGTTTGGCCTTTGAAAAGTATCACAATACTTTCAAAATGTGGAATTGTTTTCATTTTTAATTACATAAACAAAAAATTACATACACATTTTTTACCTCAAATATGGGTATGGCTATATGTGATAAAGCTTATTCAGACCCTACCCATCTACAAAAAACCACAATTTCTATACACCCAAACCCTACCCTATTGGAAAAGTTGCAATGTTATTTACTCTTACTTATGGGTAAACTGATTGAAAAATAATAATACCCTCACACAAACATATATCAAAAACAACAGAGCTACACAACACTAGTTTTACCCCAAGTATCCACATTTTTTAGTCATGGTTATGTTGGCCCAAGGTTCATTGAGTGAGCAATTGTCTGTGACATTTGTAGCTAATATAAAAGTTCCAAATTAAATAATTTGTGGAGATTAGGGATTGAGTTTTAGACTTTAAAAATTAAAGTAAAAAATAACCTTTTTACATTGGTGACACATGTAAAGTTGATGCAGATTGTGCTGACTCACATTTCAATCTCACAACTATAATTACTATTGAGATCATTTTTTATAAAAATTATGGCAAATAATATAGCTCATAAATTATCAATTGGAAATTAGTTTTAAATTAAATACTTGATTATGAATATATTGTAACGAAATTTTCATCAAGCTCACCATTCAAGGAACTTTTTTAATACCCTTCTAAATATTAATTGTGAATGAAATGTCAACAATGATGATTGGACTTTATTTAATATGAATGAAATTTGGACATTCATGAATGAATGCCATTCATGAATTTCCATAAACAACAAACTTAAATTATATGAAATATAATTTTTCTATGAGCAACTATATATTTTGATATATGATTAATGGCCTACATTGAGATTGTTGCTAGATGTCATTTGTGATAGAATGTTATTGATATCATTGGAGAAAACTCACAAACGATTATAAGACATGTTGAACTTTCACATGCCCAAAACAAAGTTGTTTTTCCAATATGATAAGATAACTATTTGGCACACAAAGTGTTCCCAAAAGTCATGTGCATTTGGAGCACAATTTCAAAGAGCAGATCAGTCCACATTGAAAAAGTGATGAGATTGAAAAGCCTTTGGCCACAAGCATAAGAAAATGGTTTGCATGCCCAAATATGGTGCATTTCTTGTGACTTAAATGGCGGTCTTGTGATGCACCTTTGGGCTAATATTGGTGGTAATTCCTCAATTGGGAGAAAGCAAAATTTTCAAAAGCTGGGACACACTCCAATCTTGTCTAGGACAAGAGAAGAGAACTTTGCAGAAACTAGGATAAGATAATGCATTTTATAAGGAGAGCACTTAGAGCAATTTCGAGCCAAAGCTAATTTTGACATTCACCACAAACTCACAAGGATTCATCACAACTTGGACCCTTTTGTGTTGAACTAACCCCCTCATGATATACTTTGTAATTAGCAATGAGCCCTCCAGCAAAATGACAATCCCCAAAAGTAACAATGACCTTCTCCTCAAATTGGGACAATTCCCAATTTTTAAAATCTTCATAATTCAAGGAACTTAATGCTTACAACCATTTAAACCCTTCTTTTTTAACCCTCATCAAGAGGGTTCTCTAAATCATCCCAAACTTGTGAATCTAACTCAATTTGCTCTTCCAAATTGTCTTTGAATTGCCAAAACTCTTTTGAGCAATTTGTGTCTCAACATTTCAAAGAAATCTTGCACTTGTGTATATATGTTTTGGTGCATAATCAAAGAAATTAAAGTTTGTTGTAGAGAAGCTCAACAAAATTACTCTTGAAGGAACCTAGAAATTTCAATGGTATTTATCAATCCTTGAATGACCACACCTCTCCAGACCTCCCTTTGCAACAGGGTCTCCCCGTTTAGACAAATCACATTGTTTGGCCCACTTAATGACGCTAAATTGTAAGTAAGTAAGTAAGGTGCAACTAAGTTGGCAATGAATATAAAACTTTGTATCATATGTACTCTTGTTGGAATGCGGATCAAGGGATTCGGAGCACCAAACCACCGATCCATCACAAATAAACTTCAGTAAAATCATGAATCACATAATCAAAGAAATTAAAGTTCGTTGTAGAGAAGCTCAACAAAATTACTCTTGAAGGAACCTAGAAATTTCAATGGTATTCATCAATCCTTGAATGACCACACCTCTCCAGACCTCCCTTTGCAACAGGGTCTCCCCGTTTAGACGAATCACATTGACACTAGATGGTCTATAGCTCCTTTGCAGACTAGCTTGCAGATTACAACTAAAGCAAGACTTGCAGGGATGCACTGATGATTGCATGACTGCTATTTGTCATCTTAAACTGACAAGAGATTGACTTGACTTGCAATCAGACAATGCCAATCACTTTTCACTTGCACATGTGAAGAGATATATATATGGAGACAGTTGGAGGGCCTGGGTTTGGTGATGTGCTTCACTAGGTGATGCACCATGGGTGGGGATGCCAGGACAATGAAGAATGGTATTCTTTTGCTGGTCTTATTACAGCAGGAGTATACATCTGTTTTACTTCCAGAGACTACCAAAAACTGCAGATGACTTTGTTGAGATAGTCACAAAAGACATGCACTTTGCTACATTGTAACTGACTGAGCCTACACATCACACCATTTACACTATACACGTCTAGAGAGAATTTTCAAACTAATTGCACAAGAAAGTTGTTGTGCTTTGGCATCCATAAAAATTGTGCTGGTTCTGTGGCTAAAATCACATATGGATTGTGAACGTTGTTTAGAGTATAAGAAGGGCCATTCATCACCACATAATGGTATTCACCGGTGAGTAGACAGATTCTTCCTGAAGAAAGGATACAATTAAAGGATGGCATCTACAGAGGATTCAGGTGGTATGGATGTAATTTGCTTGGAGCAAGACTTTCAATTGGTTGTCTTACTTAATATAGTCACCCTGGGCACCATTGCACAGACCCATTCTTCAGTCAATTTTTCACTTACAAATTCAATTGTTTGTTTTTTTACTCAATATCTTCACCCTGAGCAACATTATACACCCATTTCTTCAGTCAATTTTTCACTCAGATTTGTGGCTCTCCATTGAAAGCAAGAGGAGGAATAATTGATACTTTGTTCAGTCTTATCATCAAAGAACAGGTGGATATCGGACTGAATTTGAAAACATGGAATTTTCTTTAGTTCTGGCAAATGGGTTGTATGTATCTTGGTAATTGTATGAAAGAACCTTGTGGCGTGGCAGTTGTCTTTGCAGAGCTTTAGGGATGTGGGCCTTGTGTCTGTAGTCCAGTATAAAATAGTTGCACATTTGGTGGACACTACAAACAATAACTTACAGCTAGTTTAGCACTAAAAATTCCCAAAAGGGAATGTCAAAATATATATATATCTATATATATATATATTTGAAGAACTACTGCCAGATTTTTGGAGAATCCAGCTCACAACCTCCCAACCACTAGCTTTTGTCTTTTCTCTTCACAAAAGTAGTGTACCTTTTTAATTTAGTCTGGTTTGTCCGAATTCAGGAATGTGAAAAAAACAGAACTGTCAGTCACCATTTGCTGGGAAAACATAAATATTTTGACAAGTTCTGCTGATTGTGAGTGGTGATAGACCATGCATTTTGTGTTATTCTATCAGAGCAGATGTGCAGCATAAATCCATTTCCATGGTCTTTGCAAATGAGATGTCAGAAGGAATACTTTGATAACTACCTCCTGGAAACAGGTAATTGATTCCAAAAAATTGGAAACTATATACAATTCCTGCAGCTCCTCCACTAATTGAGGACCCAGTAAATAAATTCCGCCAATGCAATTTATATCTCACTCTCTCCGTGTAGATCAGGAAGTTGAAGTCCTGAGCAATTGATACCATAACCCTTAACACTATGGATCTGTCTACAATCAAACAGTCACAACAATCGCATCCAAACTCAAGAATTTGGGAAAGAATCGATTGTGTCACCTTTCCTTTGATTGAGCTAATACCTATACAAAGGAGACCTGCAAGTGGAATGGAGGATCACTCTGGTGCCTACTGAGGTGTAACTATATTGTGTGGGAAAGACCTGGATTTTTGTAAGGTTTGACGTGAAATACCTGGGGAAATGATGGTGAAATAGGAAACTAGACAGGAACTGCTCCTGTCAAAGATCCAAGTTGTGATTCGTGCCAGTTCAAACTATCGGCACGACACAGGCCGCGTGAACGACTAGACTCTTTCTCCACGTCTCTTGCCAATGACAAACGTTTCCTATTTTCGGACAAGGCCAGATCGCGTTGCAGATTCTCCGCTTGCAATTTCACCTTTTCTAGCTCGTGAGTGGCGTCGTGGAGTCGCGTCGCCATAGCGTCGCAATCATGTCTAGATTTCGAAAGCTGGCCAGCGAGATCCACCGTCTCCAACTCCTTCAAACTCTGCCGTTTCTGACGCAATGACTCGAGCTCCGAGCGAGCAGAAGCCAGCTCCATTTCTCTCGCCGCCAAGGAGGAAGACAGGGAAGAAAACTGAGAGTTGAAGAAACGGTTCTGCTCAAGAGTTTCGGCCTCCAGATCTCCGAGCTGTGCACACAATCTCTCTTCCGCTTCTTCCAACACCTGCTGCGAAGAAAGCAATCTCTCTATTTCTCGTTCATGCCGGAGTTCCATCTCTGCCAAATCTCTTTGGTGCTGGATTTGCAACTCCATTAACTGTTGCTGTAGTCCTCCCTCTCTATCCAGGCCCTGTTGCACCTCTTTCTGTAGGTGCAAACTCCGGGATGTGGCCTCCGCAAGCTTGGTCCTATCAAGTTTCCAGGCCTCCATTGCTGAGGCAAGGCGTTGCTGCAAGGAGGCTATGGTAGCATCCTTGGCCTGAGATTCCCGTATCATGGCATCAATCTTCCCCTTCAAGACCGATGCGCTTTCCATTATCCTTGCCACAGAACACCACCTAAATGTATTGAGCAAACAATCCCTCGAAAGTCGAAATGTGGCCCGACTTTAAATCACCTCAAAATTGTCACAGCAACAAACTCACAGCACGAAATTGGAGACACTAGAGTATCTTCCAGTCTCTAAATCTGCAGTCACAATTATCAATCAATTCAAACACAGATCCCCGGAATCATGAAGCACACAAGTTACTGCTGAATAGACAACACACAACACACAACACACAACAACAAGTTCTGACACAAATGTCGCAACAACAACAAATGCAGTTACAGTCACAGATCTCACAAACTCCTCATCAATCACAGTTCAAAAGAGCAACGCAAGAGCCTGAGAAATACCCTTCTTGACGGGCGCCACATCAAGGATATATAGAATGCGTGAGCGACGGGAGCAGCAGAGGTAGTAAGCTGAGACAGGGCAGAATAAGACAAAGAAAGACGAGACGACACGACACGAGAGGTGGAAGCGGGCGTCGAGGAGCGCAAGCGAGGGCGGAATCGCGGGCACGGGAGGATGCGTGGGCGCGGGTTGGCCTTGGGAGACCAAGAAGGGGCACAGGTGCAGTGTACCAGAGGTGGGGGACCCGCCCCAAGTAGCACCGGTTGCTTACACCCTTTTCTTTCCTGTTGTGAAGTTACTTGCTAAATACTGACGCCACTCCTGGTCTTGAATTTTTCTTGCGTTGATGTGGCGGTTTCCATGTTTGGCGTCCCATGTGGCGGAAAATGAGTGTTCCTGGGCCAGATTCCATGCTAACTAGTAACTACCAAATCTTTTGGGAATTCTCCACAACTTCCATACTTACTGTAACAATACATTGCCAACTTCAACACGTCTGTCCAATAAATAATTAGTTTTGAAAATTTCATTTCAAAAATTCAAAAATTCCTGACGATTCAATGTTTTCCTTCACAAAATTTGCTCTTTCAACTTTATTTTGTGTGTGAAAATTTCAACATTTCTGGAAATAATATAGTTACCATCAAAGCTGCCAAGCTATATGGTACATATGCTACCCTATATGAAGTATTTTCTATTAGGCACAACATCACATCATCAACCTCACAAATGGGGGTAAAACATTCCGCCACTTACCAAAAAATACCATTAATCCAATGTGGTTGTCTTTTGTCTTTTGTTGGTTTCCAATGTGTTCTCACAATGTTCCCATCAAGTTCTCAAGGGGTCCTTGTCAGGTTCTCATAGGGTTCCCCAAGTGATCTCCAAGACATTCCCGATCAACACCTCAACTTTATCCCATATTATTTGACCACAGTTCAAATAATTGAGGTCAATTGTAAAGGGGGCGCCAAAGGGGAAGCATTTCTAAGCTTTTGACTTGAGATATGCCCAATGTTCCCAAAAAATCAGAAAATCAATGTCACTTCTTCTTTTTAAAAATAAAATAAAAATTGTAAATGTGTAACATCAAGAGGGGTTACAAGGGATAAAAGTCGTAAATACTAATAATGTGGCTTAGGGGAAGAAGGATGGATAAATATGGAAATAAATAATTCAGCTTATGGGCCCTATCTTAAGAACAATTGACTGAAGACATGGACTTGAATACATGAACAATTTAATTAACTAGATTGGGTTAGACATAATTGAAGATGAATTATGTGAACTTAACTAAATCTTAGAGGAAAATATTTCAAATAATTTAATTTTTTTGTATGAAAAATGATGGTTCTAAAAAGGATAATATGTGTCATAATACTATTGGCTTGTAATTGATGAATGAGAATGTTTAGAACATATAAATGAATATGGTCAATAATTCATATTTTCTCTTTTCAAATACATAAGGGGTTGTGGGTTGAACTTCAAGCTCATATTTTTGCTTACATGATTTCATGTTGTTATTTTGTGTGAAGCCTCGAAATAAGGCTTTTGTGTATTAAATCTATGCTATAATACTTTTGTGTCCTTTTGATTATGGAAATGTTCACAGAAGCTAACAACATACATGATTTTGATGATTGCTTGCATAATGAGTTAGGACATGGAAAAGTAGTTACTTTAGTTCATTTTAAGAATTCACACCTACTTACTTGTAGGGTAAACAAATTTTGTGACCATTGTGGAAACATTACAACATGACATACAAAATTATGGGATTCGACAATATTAATTGTCAATACAACTTGTAGCTTGTAATTAGCATGCATGGGTACATAATTTTTTTTTAATGTTCCTAGCATGTTCCCAATGATGTTCTTCAAGTTCTGAATGTGTTCCCCATGATAATCCCCAAGTTCCTTATTATGTTCACAATCACACTACAATTTTATCCCATACGATTTGCTCATAAGTTTTCCCATTTTTCACCTATATTGGTGGGGCCAAAGGCTTTACATCGTCACATAAAAACTTCTATTTTCAGAACCTTGCAAAGTTTCAGTTTGTTGGCCTTGCCTACCAAGGCAAGGATATTGTGTTTAGATTCATTAAAGAGTATAGTAGGTTGAAGATTATATTTTGCATGGTGAAATATTTGAGTTTCCATAATTTTTCTTCTGCCTTCGGATACTTTTTTGTAAATGGCAAGGCGATAATGTGACACACCCCTTGTTTTTTTCATAATGAGCCAATCAAAACGGTCCATCATCAAAAAATATATACATAAAAAGAACTTGGGAAACAACCCATTTGATTAAGAGAAGCAACAATGGATAGATACCCACACATATGGGGGGCAAAAACAAATCCGGTAATGATCCAATGCACAAGACTCTTGTGAATCTCCCCTAAAGGATAACTTATTGGATAAGCTTACAGTATGCTATTTCGAAGTTAACTTTGGTTCCAATGCATGGTCTAAAATAGATTACGTGCCGACATGTCGACACTGTTGTTAAATCAAGAAACCACGCCAAGCCGCCGAGTTTTACTCTTACGCCAACGACAAGTCAACCGGGGAGAGAGAGAGAGAGAGAGGAGAAGGTCCCAAAGAAGATGGTCATAGAATTTACCTGAAGCAACAGGCGAAGAAAGGAGGGAGCAAGGAAGGTGGCGAGGGGGGCTTTGCATGCCCTGGGGGGGTGGGGACGTTGTGCATTGAACCTGGTCGATTTCTGCATACAAAGCGCACTACCTCCTTTGTCTTTTCTTCCGTGACTTGACCCACTCCCAAGTTTGGACTATTCTGGAAATGAAGGTCTTTCTTTTAAAATTAGAAAAAAACTTTGTCTCTATCTTCCACCCCATCTCCTACCTCCTCACAATTCTGGAGGGTTAGGCCAAAATAGGTGATGAACACAGTTGAGAATAGAAATTCGCTCAGCCAATGAATGCAGCTCAGTTTTTCCTTCTTTTCAAAAGCGGATTGGATTTTTTGAAGTTTAGTTCTCTCCAATGTATTCCCCAATAGCCCCTCACTTTGTCCCAGATCCTTTGCTCAATGTTGTCGTCTTTGGAACGCTATATAGCTGGGCCAATTAATTATTCAGACACTTTCTATCTTTTTGGAACCTATTCAGGTGGGTCAATTATTGAAAATCATATGTTTATATTTTTGGATTAAATACTTCAAGGAGTCGCCAAGGTTTTAGAACTTTTTGGGTGGGGGGGGGGGTTATGGGTCAATCAGAGAGGTTCATTGCAAAAGACAATCCTAAACTTGAAAGACACCCCAAGTGAATTTTTAAGAGTTTCACAATGGATGATGTGTCATCTCATTTTTCATTTATTTATACAATTTCAATTTTTCATCCATTTTCAAAATTTTCATTCATTATTTGAAAAATGAATAAATTTTTCATTCATTTTGAAATCTTTTTTCACAAACATCTCATCCATCATGCAACTTTAATTTTTAGTTTTCATCACCATACAAATTTTCATCCATTATGCAACCTTCCTCTATAATTTTTCATTTATTTTGTAATCTTATAAAAGATGTTAAGCATTTCACATAATTTGAATGTTAGTGCAAACTATGAAATTTCAAATGGCCCTCGAGAAAGACCGTAATAAACAACTGCAGTCTAACCATTTGGCAACTAGGCCATCTCTAGGGCAACACAACCATTTTTGGCAGCCAACGGAAAAGAACACAGCCCAAGGGGCACTTGAACACATTTGCCTTGGGGAAAGGCATTTCCTAACAACCAAATTTTCCTCAAAGAACAAAACCTTGAGGAACATAATATTTCTCAGGAATGGGTGTCCTTCATTTCCATATGAAAGCCATCCAGAACAGATGGAGATGGTAAAAAGGTTTTAAAACATGATCTCTTGCTTAAAGTAAAAGAGGTCAACCCCTGAGACGCATCAATTCATCTTAAAACCTCGATGATACTAAACATAGATGATGATGATGATGATGTAGTCATGGTGGGTTGAGGAAAGATGATAAAAAAAAAATTAATTAGTTTTCATATGGTCATTGGTAATAAGCATACATACTTTTGTGTCAAAGATTGCATTTAATTCTTTGCTACTGTTTAGTGCTCGCCCTACCACTATAGAGCCTTAAAGTTGCAGCTGTTGTGAACCTTGCCCTGCCTTGAAAGGGTTCACAATATTCACTCCACTACTATTCATGAAGTCTGTTGCATACTCTGTAACGTGTGTTCAACTTCGTCAGCAGGTCTACAATATTATATGTATGAAGCAATCAAAATGATAATGCAACTATTTAAGTTGCCAAGTCAAAACCCAAAATTATATTTTGTGGATTGTTGAAGTAAAGACCCATGCTTTCATTATGTTGCATGAAGCAACATTGAATTTCATTGACCACATATCCTGCTCCAAAAACTCATATTCCTCATCAGTAAGAGCAGCTGATGCCACATAACATGACCAGCTGTGTAGCAACCATGTGGTGCTTTTCCACAGACTCAGCAAACCTCATTTATGCCGGCAGGAAAAGTGTCCCAAGTGCATGGAGGCTGGCGCAGCCACCCAAATAACCAACAGACATGACAAATCCATCTATCTTAAAAACCGGGCTCCATCATGTTGTAGGCAACCGTAAGCTGAATCGTTTGGTCTAGAAGAATTGGAATTTAGTTCAGAAATGGAAAAAAATCCACCATTGAGTGTGCAATTGTTGTAATTACAGGCAGTCATAAGATTTTTTAATTTTTGAAATTTTCACTACCTTGCCATTTTTCATTGTATTCAAAATTTGCAATTTAAGTAGAATGCATTCATAAAGCATGTGTTGAAAAGGAAAAGGGTGGGGGCATTTGGACATGGGATGAAAGAGAAATGAATGGTCAAAGTTGCACATACAAGGGCCATTGTAACGAAAAGACAACAACATAGTAAGTTGCTAATCCTCACTGTGTATGCATCAAATGACACAAGAAATCAACTGGAAACATAAACCAAATTATTCCACATGTTCATTCCATCAATCGTGGAGTTATACGAGCTAAAAGAAGAACTAGTCCTAATCCTATACATAAGTTGGCTATGGGTCTACAGGGGTCAAAGTGCTCCAATTTCACTCTCTTGAACATCAACTGATCTAATTGGCAAATCAAAAAAGTTCTCCCTAACACCTAAGACAACACAACATACATTATTGAAACAAAAAACCCCAATGCAACACTTAAACAAGCACAACACATGACACCTGCTTTGGAATGCCCAGACAGTAAATCTTGATGCAACAAAATGTGATCAACTTATGGAGAAGAACAATGAAGCTCAAAATTGGTAAATGTAGTTCTTTAATCTTTAGCAAATAAACCCCTGAAAGTTTTACACATGAAACCCTCTACTCCCAGACTATAATGCCGAAACAAAAGCCTAAATGTAGAAATCATAACATGCATTCAAAGGTCCTAGTTTTTTGGGTGCTCTCATCTTTCAATCGACAACACTTAAACCACCCTAGAACAATCCCCATACATACAAACTTCTTTGCCAAGATGGTTGTTCATGAAATCCCTAATATTCTTTGTCATTCCACTGATCATGGACCCATACTTGTGGTTTTGCAAGGTGTTCTCCTAGTAGGAACATGGTGTAGTGGAAAGAACAAACATAACCTCAGCTTATCTAAAAACCCTACAATGTCCACATTATGGGCATTCATCCCTTCCATAATCCAACATAACAATGAATCACTACTCATGAAAATTCAAAATCCTAAATACATATAGCTCCCATTCAAGTTCCTGACATCCTTGCTTCTTAAGCTCCACAGCTATCCTACCTTCATTGATGTCCAAACAAAAAATCCTCAAATTAGCCATAGTGCACCACACAAAGCTCATCCACAATGAGCACCATAAAAAGCTCAAGCGTCGCTAATCATAAACACCAACAAATTCATAACTTGCAAAATAATAAACCATCACAAAAACAGAATCCAAACCTCCCACACACACCACTTCCCATCACCATCAACCATCGAGATTTTGTCATATTGTTTTTGGTGTTTGATGTTATGATTCATCCATCTAGATTTACATCCCTAGATTTTTTCACCACAAATGTAATGTCTCCCTTACAAAATAGATTGAGTCCTTTAGTCTTCACAAGGTAGTTGCAACATAGACTAATTGCAAGTCCCTCTTAGGTCCATCTCAAAGTTTTTCATCTTTTCCTAGTTTAATCACACAAATCCTTCTTCCTTCATCTTATTACCATCCAAGTACCTTACAAACATAAAGGGACCTTCCCAACTCAATGCTAATGATTTTTTTTGGTCTAGCTTCTTCATCTTCACAAAAGTCACCCCTTCCTTAAACCCCAAAAACATTTGTTTAAATTTGCTAGAAGCATATGTTTGTTTATATTTCACTTGGGTTTGATGAATGTTTTCTGAAGCATTCTTGTGCATTCTTGAAATGAATTGTAGTTTACTAATCATATGTTTTGCCATAGTAGTTGGATCCTCATCATCATCATAAGTTTGAAACCATGGGCTTAGAAAATTGTCAGCTTTCAAGCAAGGAGTCCGACTTCTCAATAACATGTGTGGGGAAAATTTTGTAGTTGCTTGTACCCCACACCTATATCCAAACAAAATCCTCAACAAGTGTTTGTGCTAATCCTTTACATGTTCAAGAATAGTAAAAAAAATAGTGAATCCATGTTCAAAGGTCTTGACTAGTCTTTCCACCATCCCATTACACCTTGGCCACTAAGGTGAAGTGTGTTGATGTCCAATGCCATAATTTTTGCATAGTTGATCAAATTCAACAAACCACTAAAAGTTGTTGTTGATAAGAACATACTTTGGCACACCAAACCCACAAATGACTTCATCTTCTAAAAACATGATAACTATTTCTGCATCATGATCAACTATCGCCTTTGCCTCACACCATTTTGAGTAATGGTCGATAGCTATTAACACATATCAATTGCTATGCTTCGTCTTAGGAAAAGGGCCAGTGATGTTTAGTGCAACCTTATAAAATTGATCCCAAATGGGAATCTTTTTAAATTCTTTATGTTTTGACCTGACATTACTTGTACTCTTCACAAGTTGACATTATTTATATGAACACACCATAGCTTTCATTTCCTTTGTCCTATTGTGCCAAAAATAATATCTATTGACTTTCAATAGCATCTTTCCTTCATTAAAATGCCCAATTTCATTGTGTAAATCCAAAATTAATTGTTGACATGCATTTGGTCTAGGAACAACTAGATCATTAAACATCAAATTATCATTGCTCCAATCTAATAATATAAAATGCGCTTATTCACTTTGGACTTCTCAACTTCTTCACAATCTGGAAGAAACTAACTACCATTAAACACCAACATGGTCATATGACCCTCCCATATTTCCATGTTTTTTGCATTCTACAAGTCATTGTCCTCTTTCATGTCCTCTTGATTATTTTCTTCATCAACTATCGCCTAACGTTGTTCAACCAATTCTCAATGAGAACTAACATCCCACAAGTCCTGTCTTCTTTTCTTTAACCTAAGACCTTCATGTTTTTTAAGAGGCTTCAAAACAAACTTAACCAAGCATTGAGCTTGACCCTCACCAAATTGACCTACATCCATTTTTCGTACTTCCACCACAAATAGATGGTTCGACCTTCCCTGACTTCCAAGTTGCTATAGTATTATGCCTATCTTAAAACTCCTTCACCTTGTTCAGATGATCTCATTAGACGTTATGTTGGTCTATAAAACCCTATAATCTTGAATTTCATTATTTGGATCCTCATCTTCCTTAGCAATATCAATAGTGTTTCTACTAAGTGCATCTACATTTTGTGTATAGATCATACACAATGTAGTATCATAAAACTAAAATCCTAAAGTATATTTACCCATCTTCTTCTCTTGCCATAAACATCTAATACCATAACTAGCCACTCCAAAGGCTTATGGTTAATTCTGAATGTGAAATGGTTATGGGATAAATATTGTCTGAAATGCATGATGCCTCACACTAATGCATAACATACATCCTCCATGGGGTGGAACTTCTTTTGAACTAGAGAAAGTCCTTTACTTGCATATGCAACCACCCATTCATTTTTTTCTATGATAATATGGCCATGGCCCCCCATTGCATGCATAGACCAGTCTACATACAAGACGAACACCTTTGAGAAATATGGGTGAACAAATATTGGAACAAATATTAGGGCAGCCTTTAACAAATCAAAAACATTTTAACAATTGGAGGTTCCACTTAAAAATGGTGTCCTTCTTGGTTAGGTCAAACAAAGGTATGGCTATCTGTGAGTAGCCATTGACGTATTTTTGATAATAACCTATCAATCCCAAAAATGTTCTAAAATTAGTAACTAAAATAGGAATTGGGAAATCGATCATAGCTTTGATCTTCCTTGGATTCGGCTATTTTCTTTCATGACTCACCACATGTCTTAGAAAAGTTAAACTGGTTTTTGCAAATTCACATTTTCCAAGACTAAATTTGAGATTGACTCCTTCAACCTTAGTAGCACGTATTGGAGGTGTTCCAAATGCTCGTCCCAACTTAGGCTATGGATGTTCAAATCATCCACAAAAACCTTTTTAAGCTTGCCTAGGTATTTACCAAACATTTCAGTCATAATTCTAGAAAAAATACTAGACGCATTTTTCATGCCAGATGGCATGTCAACAATTTAATCAAACAACCTTGATTTAGTAATCAATGAATTTATGGATGTTTTCAAGAGCCATCTTAATTTGCCAAAACCTAAATTGTATGATGGATGATTATCACTAGGACTACTTCATAAAATTTTTAAAAAACAGAAAAAAAATGAATGGCAACACTAATAATATCAACTGAAATAAAAAGAAATGCAATAATAGAATAAGATTTAGGAGAAAAACTTTAAACATGTGAAAACAATTACATACATTCAAAGTAAAATGTATATACCTTCTGCAAGTTCCAACACAATACCACTAAATGTAGCTGAGACAAAATTAAACAAATGAAATAAACAAACAATAATGAACAATAACAAAAAATCCTAACAGTATACCAAGTAAGTAAATAGGTCATATTTGCTAGGCCATATCTTCTTCTTCTATAGGCGAATGCTGCTACCCATCTGTTGCCATTGCTAGTGCCTTCACAACCATATCATTATGGATATCCTTTTTGAGTGTTAAATATATTATATTTGTCATATTACCTTTTTTTCCCCAAAAAATTGTGTGCTAATTTCATGAATTGCTAGGGTAAACCAACTGGTGATCAAACACTTAAACGTTCAGGGCAAGCCATATCCAAGGAAACGGTTCCATTATTTTTGGTGTTCAAACAAAAGTTGAAACCCTTCTCTTGGTACATATGGTGCACTAAACGTATCAAAAATGAAATTAAATTGAGAAGTTTCAACCCCCCAAAGTAGAGGGGGTCAAGAACTCCACAAGAAAACAAACCACCAAATGTTACAAAGACTAGTTTCCAAACACCCAAAAAATTCCTTGTATGTTACTTTGTTGCTATTAGAGTTCCAAGATGATTTGTAGAACTTCAGGTGGTGCTCCTATAACACTTTAAATATTTTTAAATGAATAATAAATAAAAATGTTAGAAGGTTTGAAAGTAGAAAAGATACATAAAAAAGAAAACAAGAAAAAAACGTGTTTTGTAAGTTGAAAAGCTTATTTTTCTTCTTGTTATTTTTTCATAACTCCTTTTCCTTTACACTTCTAAGATGAGTTCTAGACCTTGATTTAACACTCCCGTAACATTTTAAATCACCCAAAATAAAGCACATATGATGAAGATATAAATAAATGTTCGATCATAGACAGGTGATCAACGATGGGCCAGCTTACCGTAACTACAAAGGGACCTATTTGAAATTTACAAGGCTACTGTCAAATACAAATAATGGGAATGTGATCAATTCATGCATGCCCGTAATCTTATATATAAAAGCAACAGTGTGTCCGTCCGTCCGTCTGTCTGTCACGACAAAAACAACACGAGGTCCTGAAACGAGCGAGGTCCTCAAAACCTTCGAG
>Ga0116231_10003627_pt1 | contig 31936 bp, 27 predicted proteins | sample S1TSphgellanicum_2_FD_89695 | JGI IMG/M metagenome (GOLD analysis project Ga0116231, IMG submission 89695) | Host-associated microbial communities from peat moss isolated from Minnesota, USA - S1T2_Fd - Sphagnum magellanicum MG | ecosystem: Host-associated > Plants > Peat moss > Unclassified... | reverse complement strand
TAGATTCATTAACATGATCTTTTCAACACATTTCAATTGTTGAATTATTTAACAAATTTGATCATACAATTTGGAAATAATTAAATATTTGTCATTCCAAGTTAAATAAAATCTATTGGACAATGTAGATATAAGGGTGTCACATTTTCTATAAAATCACAACCATTGAAATTAAGAGTCCATTTTTGACCATTGGATTAAAAAACTAGTAAATCCTAGGTGTTTGATCTAGCCAGCTTAGTTCTAAGGTATGAATGGTTAGTTTTCAACATATTTTATTTATCAAATTGTGGACAAAAAAGTACCATCTTCATCCTTGTACTTTTCATTTGGTCCAAAGTCCATTTGTTGCATTTTATTTTTAACCATCAATTTTGGAAGATTCAAGCCATCCATTAAGGTGCCTTTAGGTCCCAACATGGCTTTATTGTTGTCATTTATCGCCTTATGGATTGATTAGATCAAGATTGTGCATTTTTCAATAAAACCCATGTTTTCAATGGGCATCTCTTCCTTGATTCAATGTGTAATAACATTATTGAAATGGTCTATAATGACATTTGATCGTGACTTCCAAAAGTAATGGTTTTTTATATTAATTCAAAAGCATTGTCTTGCCATGAAAGAATGAACTTCAACATGTTTCAAAGTTTAGAACCTCCTTCATGTGGTGCATTATCATAAGTCAATGAACAATATAAAGGTATGGTTCCACCGTGGGTAGGATGAATGTTTATCCAAAATTTGCAAAAAATCCAATAGTGTGAGGGTTTCTAATTAATTGTTTTATTTGGTTTTGAAGGTGTATGTGAATCATTATTTAGCAAGTGGAATGTGTTGGGCTAGTAGTTCAACATAGTGATGCAATTATGTGCTTATGCAATGAAGGTGTGATTTCTAGTTTGAAAGGATTCATCATTTTGAAGCCCCTATGAAACTAGTGTGTTGATTGAAATGCTGATTAATATTCAATAGTAAGACAAATAATTTGGAGGTTATTCATTAGATGCTAACATAGACAAATATTAGAAAGAAAAACCTAGTAAACAAGGTTCTTTTGGTTGTTTGGCTTCATGTTTTGAAGTGGTGTCCATGCTTTTAGACTTTTTGTTCTTGGATAAATATTTTTTATGTGTGACATGTACTATGTGTTATAGATGGGGATGAAATATTGGAAACCACATTAGTTGTGGAGGTGATGATAGTTCAAAAATAGGTGTTTCAAATTCTATGAAAATGATTTCTAAGAAGTCAATTGGGGCAAGAATAATTGACCACCATAGTGACATTGATAAGGAATCAATAAGAAGAAAAGAAAGGCCCATGAAAGGTGTTGATGTCAAGCTCTTGGTGAAGCTTGTTTATGTGATAGTAATTTTGTCTATCACATTGATTTTTTGAGGGAAATAACGGATGGTACATATCGATTTTCCTTGTTTTGGGAAGTAATCCCTATGTTACTAAAGGAATGATAGTGCAATGATTATCAATTTTGTTTATTTTAAAAGCTAATCCCCTATGATGGTAGAAGAATGATGGTGTGACAACTTGTATTTTTGTGTTGGCACATATTGTTGGCAACTTTTACTTTAAGTTATGATTCATTAATTGAGTCAATAAACATTGTTAATTAAATTTGTAAGGACCTAACTATTTAGGTCTTCTCTAAAAGGCCTTTTTCAATGTAATTCATTCATTCAATTTCTTTTAAGAAAATCCTCTTGTTGTATGTTTTGCTTTCTCTCATGGTATTATAGTAGGTTTGATAGAGGTTTGAATTTTTTTGTTCTTGTTATTTCCTAGGAAGTGAAGTTATTGGTAAGTTTTGTCCAACAACAAAAAGACACCATGACTTTTTTTCCATTTGAATTTATCAAACACATAAATTGTTTGGCACAAATTATGAGTATCAATATTGAAATGTTCTTCATTTCATTAGAATAATGGGGAGTCATTGATGGAAGCCTATTTAATCTTGGCCCATCTATTCCTATTACATTAGTAGATTCGATATCAAAAGATTCCAAAACACATGTTAATATCATTCTTCATCGTGGAAAAAAATTACTTTGGTTGAAATCTCTTAAAACATCCAAAGAACTTTGGGATAACATGTTTTAAAATATTTATGAACTTTTAAATTCTACATCACAAGTTTATTTTCAAAAAAAAAAAACTCATCTCACATTAACAAAATCAAAATTAGTGAATGAGTTTCTTGAGAGTGGCAAAACATTATTGAAGAAGCTTTTAAAGCGGGATTAAAATTTATTGAACAACAAGTTTGATTGCATCTTTCATGTTTTCTTTTTTCACGCCATGGTTTTGTTTCAATTCAACAAGACATACCAAATCTAAATCTATAATTAAAAATGGTAGACATAAGATAAGAAGAATTAACATTAAAATCAAAATTTGGAAATGAAAAACAATAACATTATTTACAAAAGGTAAATATTTTGACAAAAATAAATCTAAACAAGAATCATTGCATTCACAATCAACAATCCAAAAATCATCTTTTAAACAATCAAAATCAATAAATAATTCACAAAATAATGTCATTATTGTGGCAAATCATCACACAATTGTTCCAAATTGTAAAGAAAGAACATAAAATTGATAGGCTAAAATATGTAAACCACATTCCTTGCACTTGAACATAATTCTCCAAGTCTGCAAGCTAATGCAACTTTAAACAATAAAGAAACACAAGTTGTTTTGTTAAGTTACTTTTGCTTCACATTTGAATTTTTATGATACTTAGTATGTTGATTATGGAGCCACACAACATTTGACTCTTCAAAAAGAATTTTACATTAGTTACCAAAAATTGTTACAACCTTAAACCATATTTGTTGTAGATGATGGAGAACAACACACTTTTTCTAGATTGGATCCATTTCCATACATTTAAACACAAGGAAAAAAATTTCTATTGATAATTTTTTCTATATTCTTAATTTAGTAAAAAAAATTGTTAATCAAATAATAAATAAAGGGGATGAAAATATTGTGTTATTTGAAGAAACAAATTGTAAAACTACAACAATTGACATCCATAATAAAAAAACTATCATTAAATGTCCCTAAGTTGGAAATTTTTTTCCTATTAGAGTAGGTGATGTGAGTATGCAATCAATTGATTTTTTTTTTGGGCCATTTCCCAATCAATAAATCTTGAAACCATAAGATGGCACCATGGACTTGGTCACATAAATTTCCAATCTCTCAATAAAATGCAAAATCAACTTCTTGTTTTGGGTTTTTGTTCCATTAAAATTTCTACTTCAAATCTTTGTATAGGGTGTATTATGGGAAAACATTCAATGTCAAATTTTCCAAAACATAGTTTTACACAAAGCTTCATCACTTTTAGATTTAGTCCATAGTGGTGTTTGTGCACTACAAGAAATTCTAGCTTTTTTGACCCAAAATTTTAGTAAAAAGAACCCCCCATATGTTTTTTTTGCCCCCATGTCCAACTTGACCAAAGTGCCATTTTGGAAAGGTCGATTTGGACCTGACCATTTTGATTAAGTTTTTTTGGTTGGTTCTTTTGACTAAACCACCATGACAATAATATAATTTGGGTAGCAACCAAATATATATTATTTAAAACCAATATGAAAATATTAATTAATTAATTACCCTACCTACCCTATTTGACCCTACCCTAACCTACATACTTACCTAATTAATAAATTTAACAATTAATGCCAAAAATCATTTATTTATTTACCTACCAACTTTATGTCCTAGGCCTAGGCTAAACCACCTAACTTAACCACCTAGGTTAGACCAAGTTACTTAGGCTAAACCAAGTAGCCTATGTTTCGTGGTTTAATAGGCTTTGCAACCTAGGCGACTTAATTTAGTCATTAAGTAGCCAAGATAAGCCTACGTTGCAAGTGTGAGGAGTTGAACTCCTCACCTTCACATTAAGGAGTCAAGTTTTTAACCATTGCACCAACACCCCATAAGGTGATTTTTTTTTGGACTAACATATTGTAATCAATTTTTATGAATTTTTTTTCAACATATTGCACTAAATGAACTTGAATTTTTTTACATTATTTACATAAATAGATATGTTATAGGTAGGTTAATTTAGGTAGGTAGGAAATACCTATTATTAAATGCATGTATTTAGGTAACATGTGGGTTATAGTCTATTAAGCATTATAGGTACCTATTAAGTCTATGTTTATACCTACTTATGCCTATGTTATTTAGTAGGCTATGTAGGTACCTACTAAACTATAATTGATAAATCTAGCCTAGGCATACTAGGTAGGTATCCTAACGTATTAAGTAGGTTTAAGGTTAAGTTACCTACCTAATATTAGGCTAGGCTACCTACCTAATAGCTTAGGTAGGTAGCCTAGAGGGCCTAACCTATGTTAGTTACATACTTACCTAGTAGGCCTAAGTGGCCTAGGTAGCCTAAGTTAGGCTATGTACTTATTTAGTAGGCTTAGGTTAGGCTAACTTAGGCTACTTTAAGTTATGTACCTACTTAGGTACTTTAGCTTAGGCTAACATAAACTACCTATGTTAGGTTACATACCTACTTAATAGGCGGTAAATAGCTTAGGTTAGGTTATGTACTTACATAAATAACCTGGGTTAGGCTATATACCTACTTAGTAGGCCTAGGTTAAGCTACCTACCATGTAGGCTTAGGTGGCCTAAGTTAGGTTACATACATATTTAATAAGCTTAAGTGGCCTTGGTTCAGCTATTTACCTTGTAGGCTTAAATGGCTTATGCTATGTACATAGTTACCAAGTAGATTTTAATAACTTAAGTTAAGCTACCTTATACCTAGTAGGCATAGGTGGCCTAAACTATTTACTTAGCTAATAGGATAGGTTACGTATTTATTAGTCCTAGGTGGCTCGTGTTATTTATTTAGTAGGCTTAGGCTACATACCTATAGTAGGCCTAGGCTAATAAACTACCTACTTAGAAGGCTTACATTATTTAGTTATAGGTTACTTAGTAATCTTAAGCTATGTCTTCGGTAACCTACTAAATTTGTCATCATCTTCTTCGCTACAACAAAAGAAAAAACAAGAAGGCAATGATAGCAAAACTATTATGATAAGTTAAGTTAGGTAAGTAGTCTAGGCTTAATAAGTAGGTTAAGTTATCAATTGAGTATGGTTCATTTGATTAAGGGTCAAATCATAATGGTTAATTTGACTAAGGGTCAAGTCAAGATGGTCAATTTGATTAAACCTTATCCATTCAATATCACAAATTTGAATAAGCCATGGCCATTTTAATGAACATTTGTTCATTTTGTTCAAATCTTTGGCTTGACATTTAGCCAAAAAGGTCATTTTAGTCAAATGTATTGGTCAAATGTAACATTTGTTTTTCATCCCCAAACCTTTAGTCAAAATGGACATACCCTTGTGTCAATGTGAACACGTCAGTCAAGTTGGTTTTTTGAAAAGTTGCGTTTTTTTGTAGTGGTGGTCGCATCCAAATTTGTTCACTTGCTGGGGTTTATTATTCTGTTATTTGTATTGATGATTTTTCTTGGTTTACAAAGGTTTAACTCATGCAAGGTTTTTAAAATTTCAAAATTATATAGCATTTGTTGAGATCCAAATTGGAAAAGAACTAAAAAAAAATCATTCAAATAATGGTGGTGAATACAAATATTTAGAATTGAACAAATTTTTTGATGAACATGACATTCAACATCAATTTTCCACTCCATATGCACCTCAACAAAATGGGATTGTTGAACAGAAAAAAATGCGATTGAATGGAATTTATTCAAAGTATGTTCCAACCAACAAAGTTGCCCCATTATTTTTGGGGTGAAATAGTTTTTGTAGGGGTCTCTGTCCTTAGTGGACGAACAATAACAACATTGAATATTGTTTGGGTATTAAAATAAAATGTGACTAAGTTTGTAAAATCTTTTTTGTTTTTCAAAAAATACATATTTATGATATTTTGCATAAGTTCCACATGGAGACTTGTAAACCCATTGCCATTCCTCTTCATGTAGGCATTCATTAGACCAAGGACATTAATCCCACTACCTATGAAGAACAAGGAACAATGGCTTCAATGCCCTATGTTAATGCCATTGGCTGCTTAATGTATTTTACTACTCATACTAGGCTTGACATTGTTTTTATCATTAGTCATTTAGTTCAAATTATGTCCAATTTCGGTTTATTGCATTGGTTTGTTGTAAAGTGCCTTTTGCACTATGTCCAAGCAACACAACATATGGGCACTCAATATTTTGCATTGTCCATCCCATCTGAACTTTTGTTTTTTCAAGGTTGGACCAATGCAAATTGTGCGGGTGACCCTAATTCTTGACAATTTGTTTTTGGTTATGTGTTCCTTATTGGTGGTGATGCCATTTCATGGCAAAGTCGTATGCAACCTCCTATGGTTCTATCTTCTATTAAGTCCAAATATATTATTACTATCGCTACCACCAAGGAAGCTTTATGGTTGTAATAATTACTCACGGACTTGACTTTTTCTCAAGATGGTCCAACATGTCTTCGTGATAATCAATCTTGCATAAAATGCATTGAAAATGCTTGTTTTCATGATTGATTGAAGCACATTGAATTACAAGTTCACTTCTTACGAGAAAAAAATTGATCTCCAAGAATTGGAACTTCATTTCACATCAATTGAAACCATGAGAACTGATATTCTTACAAAATCTTTGCCTAAGCCCAAACATGGACTTTGTTTTCAAGCTCTAGGGCTTTATTTAACACCTCCGTAGTTGAAGGGGTGTGATCATTGATAATCAATTTCAACTCCATTGATTTGTTGAAAAGGGAGTGTTGGCACACAGTTTCAATAATTCTTAGTTTAAGTTATGATGCATTACACTTCAACATTCTTAATTAAGTTTGTAAGGACATGACTATTCAAGTCTTCCCTATAAACCTTCTTAATGTAATTCATTTATTCATTATCTCTTAAAAGAATCTTGTTGTTGTATGTCTTGCTTTCTCTCTTTTTGTAGTTGCTATGTTGGTATGCATCATTTGAGAGGAGGCTACCATTTTTTTGTTTGCTACATATCCATCTAAAATTTTGTTGTAGAATTGCGGGTACAAGTCATGGGCTCCCTTCCTTCTCATGTTCTAAAATAAATGTCACTATTATTCTGTATTTGCAAGTAATTGTTGTTTTCATTTGCAATCCAACAATATGTCAGTCTTGGTTGCATTGCAAAATTCTGTCATTTTCAATTTTCAATATGAAAATCTACCTTTAATTCTTGTTCTTTCTTGTTGCATTATGACTGTAAGAAGAAAAATAAAACTTTCTACAGTTTCTTCATGTGGAGTAACACCCTTGAATGAGGGCATTATCAAAATATGGGTCTCAGGCTCTGGTAGTCAAGCACAGGACCCACATTATAAATGCACTATAGTAGCCGAGTGCCGGATCCATATTCTGGTAATGCCGTCATCCTGGGGTGTCAATCTGCACAAATTGAGCTAAATATTTCCCTCTCCGCCCCATTTTGTTATGTGGAAACATTGGCTACCATTCGCTAGAGGAACCAGCCACAAAGGGCTAGAAGTTGGAGAGGGAAGTAAAAAAACTTAAGAATTGTGCTATATTTTGCTTACCTGCTAGTTCCTATTATCTAAATAGGACAATCTCAGTAAATTTTCCCCCCCCTCAAAGTCTGACAACTTTGGTGCATTTTTGTTCCACAAAGATCCTTTGTCTGAGTCGCACTGGATTTTCTTTTGTTGTCAAGTTGCAAAATTTGACAACAAATGGAAAGGCTGGCATTAGTCTCCTAATAGTGCTCCTTTGCATGTATTCGTGAGATTACAAGCAAGGCTTCTTCAGCCATCAGAGGGATTCTAAGAGGGGAGCTTGTGTCAATTTCTGTAGATTTGCGTAGGCAAGAGTTTAACTATGTTGACAAATATGGGAGCCTAGGGTCAGCTTCCACATTGAAAAATCCAAAGGAAAAATTAATTCTTCTTTGTATATTTGAATTTATTATATTTGAATTATATGCTATTTTGTCTTCATATGAGGAGTGAAGTTATTCAGATATAGCCTGCAATAATTATAATTATTTTCAACACCTCAACTGCATTTTTTGATAAAAAAATCATTTCACTATTTTATGGATTAAGAGACACTATTGAAGGAACTGATTTTCTTAAAAGTTTCTGATATTGCATCAATTGCGAGCATCCCAAGAGGAATTAGCATGGCTAGAAACATGTCGAACTACGGAAGAACTATTGAAAAACTATTAAAAAGTGCCCCCAAACTGAAATCCGAGGCGAAATGTGACAATCTTTCTTTTGGATTATTGAGTCCTTATGAGGAATTTGGCAAAATTTCCCCCAAAAACAGGGAATATACAACAAATTTCTTTTTGTGTCTACAAACTCTGCACAATAGAAAAAGGCTAATTGGAAGCCCATTAAAACAAAAAAAGACTTAAAAACGGATTTAAATGTGTGATGGAAAAAGGAAGAATTCAAAACGGATGCCTGAGTTAGTGAGTTTGTGATGAGCTCCAACTGGGTTTCCTTTTAAAGTTTCAATAATGTACTGTGCGTATGGCGATCGAAGAGGAGGTTGTCAGCAGTCAAAGAAACTAAGTTTGGCTACATGTCAAATGTTGAGACTTCGATACTTTGGTGTGGAGTTAAAATGTGAAAGGATTTTATCACAAAACGCCAAAAAGGAGTCTAAAATCGAAGCGTTCGTGATTAGTAGTGTTGCTGTTGTAAGTATTAAATGCTATTCTCGCCCGCTTTTCTTTGATTGTTGCTTCACATTATAAGTGGCCGTTCTCATGAGGAGGAATCTAGAAGTCCCTTTTCTGTCGTTTTGATCAGTCTGACAAAGGAGAGAATTGCGTTGTTGAATTTGTGGACGCTACCTACCTTTGCTGCTTTCTATTCTCAGATTGCAGATATTCCTCTTCTTCGCGGATACTTTATTGTTGTTTGTTTGTTCTCGAAGCCAAAAATACCTTCACTCCACAGAATTAAAAAAAACGATGGAGGTGGTCCAATTGTATCCAAAAAAGAAAAAGAAAAAGAAAACAAAAAAAAAAGAATCAAGAAAAAAAGCCGCTTGTAGCCTACTGTACAATGGTGGGTGTTGCATCTTCCTCATGAGATGTGTTTTATTTACATGGAGTCCATGACAGAAATATAGGAGACAGATGGAGTGAAGAAGAATAGGAGGAGGAGCAGCATGCAGACGAGCTATTTGTGGAGTGGATCAATTTTCCAATTGCAGCAAGACTTTGGCATCCAAAGTTCCAAAATCCGCAAATGTAATAAGAAATGGCACTGTTCAAAGAAGCAGATTTTCCACCCAGGAATATTTTATTCTCTACCAAGAAAATCCAAGGTTTCATAGGGGGGTTCCATAGGAATCCTACTTCATGCTTGGATGACAAAATACTTCCAGTGCATATGAGGATATCTCTGTTCTATTTTCCAATACACCTAGATATTGCCATTGCCTCCTTTGCTACTGTAACTGTTGGTAAGTCAAAAGCCTTTGGGTGCATATGAGAAGTTGAGAATTTTCTATTCTTTGACTCCATTTGCACATGCAATGTGGTAGTCATCTCCCTCCTGAGATTTTTGAGGACAACAGCAAGAAAAGTGGAATCTAAGACTTATAATTGTCACTCTTCCTAATTCTAGGCAGCTAGAAGCATTTTTTTGCTGCAAGTCTGGGATTTGCCATCAAAGGTCCTGTAAGAAAAAGTCTACCCTTGGCCAAAATTGCAAGAGGTTAAATGGGCATCCACATTCCCCAATGCTCATATGGCTTTCATTGCTGGTGAGTGCTAGCTGAGTTTGAATCTTGATTCATCATCCCCCAGGCTCCAGCTTGAGTACATCAGCAACACAGGTACCATCTCTCTGACCTTCCAAGGCCTTCATTTTGCAAATTTCTTCTTCCGCTGGCATGTGTTTGCTTGTTTTCAGATGTAGAAAATTTGATGATGTAAAATAAATATTGACCTCACAGGCTGACTGGAGCTTGTAAGATTGATGTTTTGTATTAGCTCTTCTCATGACTGCCAGCTGATTCAATCATGGCTGAGTTTTTGCCTTTCTTCTTTGAATGTGCAATACTGGTAAGCCCGAGCACTTGAGTATGTCCTTCTGCACGTCCATCTACCAACTCCAGAGTCAGGACCTGATTGCACTATGTGGCATTGGCCCTGCCACCCATGTACAGCGAAGAAAGTTCACATTTCATTTGGTTGAGGAGGTTCATGACCAATGCTGCAGTTCTCCTGTAAATCTCCAGGTCTCTGTGAGGCATTTTTCTTCTGCATGACAAATTTTGAAACTTCCAGAGTTTCCTTCTGCACACTCTGATCTACCAGTTGCAACCAAGTTTCTTTGAAGTTTTCTCTTGCCTACGATGCTGATTTCAGCACCATCATACAGATACTTGGAAATGGCTTCCTGGTTTTGTTGTCTCAGGATCTTCACCAGACAGTTCCTGACATTGTGTCTGGTGGATCGAAGTGGGAAGCTTTAGGCTCTGGGACAGTATCTCCTTACCATTGCTGTTGTGTGCCACAAAGAAGCGGTCAAGTGTCAAGGGACATAATCTTGCCTACAACCAGCTGGAGATGAAGCAAGCCCTTCTCCAGTGAACAATCTCTTAGCAGTGTGGCTGATGTTGTGTTGCTTCTTATGCAGTTCATGTTTGTTCACTTGCCAAAAAAATGGTATTGGACAATTTGCAATTGCTTTCATCAAATGGTTCCACATCAAAAGTGGAGGATAACCATGAAGAATCCATCCCTTTGATTGACATGGCTTTGCTGGAGTCAGGCTCAATCGAGGACCGCCAGAAGGTGATCAAGCAGATTGGAGATGCATGTGAGGAGTGGGGTTTTTTCCAAGTCTTGAACCATGGAATGCCCCTGGACCTTTTGAACAAAGGCTTTGCAAACAGCCATGAGTTTTTCAACTTGCCATTGGAGGAGAAGCTGAAATGCAAGCATCCAAAAGGGAGTCTGCCAATACCCGCAGGCTTCATGAATGACATGATTTCCAAGGGAGTCCCGGATGCAAAAGAGATGATGTTTATCTACTCTGAAACAAGTTTTGGTGCTAGATTCAACTTATGGCCAGAGAAACCGGCCAATTTCAGGTTGTGAATCTTTACAAACATAGAAAAGAGACAACAAAATGCATACAAAAGTTAGTTGAAATGTACTTTGTCATAGCTCAAAAAGTTTCCTCATTAGAACTGTCGCTAATTTGCTAGTGGTCTGCCTTCGCAAATCTATTTCTTCACTTCTTGACATCATTGTGCACAATCATCAAGTTCTTAGCTAGTGTAATTGAGGTTGCTATAATCAACCAGTCATCTAGATTGTGTGGCCTCTGGAGTCCCAAGTCTTGCAGGAAGATTTGGGAAACCACTGCTTTGGGCAACTTTGGAAACCATCCATTTGTGAACAATGTGCTAGTACCCAGGGCAAAGAGATAGTTGCTCAAGTACACTTATCGGTATTCATATTCAGTAGTCTCCTTTTGGTGCAATGCTAAGAAAGTATCTAATTAATTTCAAATTTCTTGTCCTGTAATGTTTTGTAGAGATGTTGGAAGTGAGATAGTGAATGCAGCAACCAAAACTGGGCTACACATGCTCGGACTTGTTTCTGAGAGTTTGGGGTTACCCAATGAGCATCTTCCTGCCCTTGCAAATGCCAAGCCACGGAGTGACATGTTCTACTTTCTCTATTACCCTGCAACGCCGGATAACCCAAATGCTGTTGGGTCCACCAAGCACACCGATGGTAACATCCTCACCATCTTAGCCATTGACGACCAAATGCCAGGTCTTCAAATTTGGAGAGGAGAGAAATGGCTCCCTGTCACCCCTGTGAAAGGGGCCATCATCATCAATGTTGGTGATGTGTTGCAGGTTTGCACTCAAGTGCTTTACTTCAAAAATAGTTCATCTCTTTTGAGGTTGCTAAATGTTCCTTTGCCATTTTACCAATGTCTATCATATTGCTGATCAACCATCAATCTTTGCCTCTAAATGTCAAACCAATGTACCATTATGTTTTATAATTCTTAGTATTCATGCTGATATCTTCTTGTCAATCTCATTGAAGGTTATTGAGTTCATTTGACATGATATTTAGGTTAGTTTTACAACATAAAGTGTGGATGAATAGATAATCCCTGAAATTGGGTTTGGGTTGGTTTCAATGAATATGACAGGTTTGGAGCAATGATAAGTATAAGAGTGTCACACATCGGGTGGTGAATTCACCAACAAAACCTCGGTTCTCAATCCCATTGTTGTTGGGACCAGGACATGACTTTGTCATAGAACCTTTGGTGGAGTTCATTGATGAGGACCATCCTCCAGCCTTCAAACCTTTTGTATACAAGGACTACTTGTTAGCCAGGTTCAAGAACAAGAACAACACATCAAAAGACGTCCCGGAGATCTCTATTGACTACTGTAGGGTGTGAGGGAAAAAAGTTATGCCTGTAGACTTGGCCATAGCCACATCTGGAGGTTAAGGCATCTGATGAGAACTCCTTTGGTCTCACCATGGACATGGATAGAGAGCTTGAAAGAAAAATAATACTTCCTTCCAATTACTTCCTTCCTTCCTTGGCTGTGGGTTGGTTTTAATGAATCTAACAGGTTTGGAGCAATGATAAGAACATTGTAGATTATTGGCTAGACCTCAGAATGTTCTATGTGCTGGTCGCATGCATCTGAAAGAGCAGTTGACCCTCAGGGTAAGGGGCAAAAGCTTGCATTTGAAAGTGCAGTTGACTGTCAAATGCTTAGGGTGAAGGGCGAAATCTCTGCTGGGTGGCAACCACATTTCTAGAAACGCCATGGCACATGATTGCAAGACATGGGTATGACAATATTGAATAATCTGGATAGCTAAAGTTCCATGCATATGCAATAGTGAACATAATAGGACACAACAATGGTTGGTTAATTTTTGGTTGTGAATTGATTACCAGCATTGAACATTGGAGGGTTGGTTGCTACAATTTGTTTTTGCATTCAAATGAGTATATCGGCTTGCAATTAGATGAAACAAACCCATCTTCTCTTATGAAAAAATGAAAAGATTGTGTCATTGGACTCATTATGTGAGTTGTGATAATCTTCATGAATGTACTTGTATTTAGCATGTGTGACTACAATGAGGATACAAAGAAACTTGAATGAGGTTTTACTGCTGTGTCCCCCAGAATACTGTTCTCACAAATGAATTCAACAAGTAAAATTAGGGACAGATAAACTGGAAAGACTGTTGGAATTTTCAATGAGGTATTCTTACACATTTTGCAAAGAAACAATAACAACAGTTTTGAAAAGGTGTGACAAGAGTTTTGAAAAGCATGTTATGAAAGTCTTCCTCCTCATAGTTGAACAACCTGCAAATACTACAGGGATGAATAAATTGACTGTCAATGATGAAATTTAGAATGCCAATAACATCCGAACTTTTGTTGATCAATCATGAAGATGTATTGCAAATGCACATAACAATTCTTTATATGCATATGCAATTGTACTTCTAATCATTAATAATCTACCCTCTATGCGATTTCACACTAAATCCTTCTATGTAGGATATGGCCCTAGGGTGAGGGCATTCCCAAAATAAAGGACATAGGGCAAGGAGGTAGCCAAGTATAGCCCCGCATTTTGGGAATGTTCCCCTCCTATGCCTTGTGATCTACATATGTTTAGGTTCCTGATAACCTACACCTACTCCCTAGGAGAGGAAGCGGCCCTACATCTATAAGGTCCTGGGTTTTCCCCTTTTGAAAATTCCAAAATTCCAAACAAGGCATCACATCCTACATTTCCTACCTTTGGTGCGCACCATTACTCCACACGGAGCTTGGCTTTTTCTTGTACTTGTTGAAATAATTTGCATGTTTGGGGGAAGTGATTCTGCATGATTTGCACATAAGATTGCTTGTCGCCTTTGTAATAGAAGATCAAAATTGGATGCAACAATCGGCCACCAATTGCGGAAGCGTTAGAAGCTGCAACAACAATTGATCTACCCTTAACATCCAAACACCAAGAAATGGATTTGGAATTCCCACATGGATTCTGATAAACAGCAATTTGCACAAAAGAATTTGATTAAACAGCAACTTACCTCGGTGTGAGTTTGGATTCGGGGATAATGTGCAGGAAGAAAATCACCGATTCCATGACATAAGTGCGCTCTTACTCCATCTGCAAAATCATCATTTACGACGTGAGCAAACGTCGCCTGAACCATTTACGCTCGAAACATTTTGCGTCGCGAGGGTCGAGCGTCGTTTGCTCTTCCCTCTCTTGTCGCATCCATGAGGGACTTAGTAATTATCAATTAACTCTGTGCTTCGTGTGGATGAAAACATCCAGGAAGACTGATTCGGGAATTATTAACCCTATCTTCTCCCTTACTGAACATGCTTACTGCGAGCAATGATTCTATAATGTCTGTGCTTGTTGTGGATGAAAACATCCATGAAGACTGATCTGGGAATTCTTAAGCCTACGTTCTCTCTCCCTGAAGGAAGCGCAGTTTAGTGCGATAGAGAGCTTCATTGTTGCTGTTGGTGCGTGTGTTTCAGAAGAGAAGCGCACGAGTCGCAGGCAAACTGCGACAGAGATTTTTTTGTTCTCTTTTCAATGGTGTCGATCATGGAGCCTCTTGGCCTGTTGCTGTTGTCGGCGATCTGGCTTCTCCCCTCCGTATCGGCCTTCTACTTGCCCGGAGTCGCACCCCAAGACTTTGCGAAGGTGCAGTTCGGTTTCCATGCATTGTGCTGTAACTTTCGCGCGTTCTTTGTTTTTCCATACTACTTCTTTGTCCTTTTTCCCCTTCTTTTTGTCTTTTTAGTGTTGTACTTTCGTGGATTGATGACGCACTGGCGCTTAAGGTTTCCGCCGGAACCTGAACATGTCCGTTTCGGACTGCAGTGGGAGGGTTTGATAAGAAAATGCCAGATCTATATATCTCGTTTCTCGACTTTTCAGATCGTGTGAAATGCTTTTCATACCATCTCTCTGTGCATGAACCTTGGAGCAACAAGATAAGTTGGCAATCAGTAACTATCCCTAATTGTTACGAGTTCACAAACAAGATCTCTCTCAATGTTAGTGGAGATCTCCGGTCGCAGCTGAATGATCGAATTTCAATTTTGGTCCGAAATCTGTTGAAAATCTGAGCAGTTTGTTTTTGGAACTCAAGGGTCATTATACTGAGCATGCATTTCAAGCTTGGTTTTTGTAGCTGTTTTGGAGTCACTGAACAGTGTTATAATGGACGAAGAGGTGTGAATATTGTGATTGAGAATTGGTTATAGACAATGTGTCAACCCTTCTATCAGCTGGTTCTTGCAATATGTAGCAACTTCATCACTTATTAGCTATGTCTGCAGGTGGCCGTCAGGCACTATTACACATCAATGTATAACAGGATAAAAGCCATAGTTGGACTTGATCATTAGGCACATGTTCACTATGGCACTGCCATAATATCTATCTAGTCTGCTCCTTATTGACTCTCTTATGCTGGGACTGATTATTTTTGGAGTGGTTTCTTTGGCACAGGGGGCTGATCTACCGGTGAAGGTGAACAAGATCACATCCACCAAGACACAACTGCCATATGAATATTATTCACTTGACTATTGTCTACCTGAGAAGATAATAAACAGTGCTGAGAATTTGGGCGAGGTTCTTCGAGGTGACAGAATTGAAAATTCTCCTTATGTGGTGTGTTTCTCTGAAACCCTGCTTGAGACTTGTGGTCATGTTCTATAACCTCACACTTTCTGTGACCTGCAGATGTTTCATGTCTTAAGACACCATGGCAATGCCTTGAAATGTCATCTTAGTGATGATTCTGAATTTGTTTGCCGTATACAGTCAGGCAACGCAGCTTGGTGCAGGTTGTTCAGTTTCGAGGGACTTGTATCCATGTCTCTCTTTCTCTTTCTCATTTTGGTTGCCTGAATCATACTTGCTTTGGAACTTGCTGTAGTCTTCAAAACCTGCATTAGGTTAGTTGTGGATCTGCATGTGCTAGAGGGCAGATGATCCTGGGCAGTTCAGGAGTTGCCTGTGCCTCATGTTTCTTTGGGTGCTCTCAGCTATGGTCTTTTTTATACTGGATGGAACCATTTGACTGGTGTTCATTGATTGTCAAGCTTTTGGTTTTATCTGTCCTAATGAAATGTTACTGATCTGGCAGTTTCAAATGAAGGAGGACAAGTCCTGTGTGTTTGTCTGCCGGCATGAAAAGCTGTCAGGGAAGTCAGTAAAGGCCTTCAAGGATAAGATCGAGGATGAGTATCGTGTTAACATGTAGGTGAACTGACTGAAAGCTAAGAGGAATCAGTAGTTTGACAGCTGATGAGCCACTGGCTGATGAACCATGATGGATATGATAGATGCTGTCATAAGATGCCTTTACTGATTGGTGAACTGATTGATTCTTTGGATTTGGTTGATAGAAGGTGGCCACAGGCTTACTTACAAGTCAATTCAAGCTGAGCAGTATGAGGTAGTCTGTTACGTTTGGGTCTGACCATGGCAATGCTTTGAGTGCCAGCAGTAAAAAGGATCAACTGTCTTGTGCAGGATTTTGGATAACTTGCCAGTTGCAATGCGTAGAACAAGAGATGATGGTGTATTTGCAGGATATGATCGTGGTTTTCATGTTGGATTCAAGGCCTTGGTAGAAGTAAGTGTTCAATACTCACAGTTTCAGCTATGGCCATCACATCACCGAATCAGCACACAAAGCATTGAGATTGCATGTGCTCCCTTTTGCAGAGTAGCACAGAGTATAAATACTTAATACACAACCACCTGAGCTTCAAAGTGCAATACCATGGTGATAGTGCATCTGCAACTTCGCGGATTGTGGGATTTGAGGTTACACCTTACAGGTACGTATCTCCAATCTGTGGGGGTGGATTTGCCTCAGGTAATGTTTGTCATGAAAAATGACTGAGATATCATAGACCTGCACTATAGCCAGTTTTGTTGTTCAGATGTAATATATACTGTTGCTACCATTATTCTGCTTTCTCCCAGAAGAGATTCTGGGATGGACAAAGTATGAGAGCTTGATGCGCAACTCTTTTGTTAGGAAACAGAACAGCATCCATGGTGCCCTGAATAGAGTCCTCTGCCAGCTAAAGATCTAGGAGCTATCTGCATTTTTGGTGACACTTTTAAAGCAGAAATGGTTTCAAGTTCATGTGTTTGTGTGTGGCTTCCAGTGTGAAGCATAAGTATGATGGCAATTGGGACAACAAGAACATAAAATTGACAACTTGCAATCCAAATGATAAGGAGTTCAATAAGCATCAAGATCCCCAGGAGGTAGTGGCTGATGAGGAATTGATTTTCACCTATGATGTCAAGTTTGTGGTACGTATTTTTCCTGTGTTCCTTGCTTGCTACCTCTGAGACTTCCTTGTATGGTCACTGGATTTCTGAATGACATCTATTAGTCTTGTGTGCTGCGCAGCTGCCAGTTGTGTAGGCAGCTTGTATCTTCATCATACCATCATTACAAAGGCTTCAGACCTCCTTCAGTTTCTTGATAGGTCCTACTAAAGTTCCTTGTTTTCTGACAAGTGAATTAAATTGGCTAACATGCAGGCTAGTGATGTGAAGTGGGCATCCCGGTGGGACACCTACCTGTTGATGGGTGATGACCAAATTCACTGGTTCTCCATAATAAATTCCCTTATGATTGTGTTGTTTCTCTCTGGTATGGTGGCCATGATCATGATGCGTACCCTGCATCGGGATATTTCAAAGTACAATGAGCTTGAATCACAGGAAGAAGCTCAGGAAGAGACTGGCTGGAAGTTGGTTCATGGAGATGTCTTCAGGCCACCAAGTTATGCTGGGCTATTATGTGTCTATGTTGGTACAGGGGTGCAGTTCTTGGGGATGACACTTGTCACAATGATATTTGCTGTGCTAGGTTTCCTGTCACCAGCAAATCGTGGTGGCTTGATGACAGCTATGCTTCTGCTCTGGGTTTTCATGGGTTTGTTTGCTGGCTATTCCTCTGCTCGAATGTACAAGATGTTCAAGGGCATTGACTGGAAGAAGAACACATTGAAGACAGCATTCCTGTTTCCAGGAACTATCTTTGTCATATTCTTCATTCTGAATGCTCTTATCTGGGGTGAGAAGTCATCGGGAGCCATCCCTTTTGGAACCATGTTTGCCCTTGTCTGCCTGTGGTTTGGAATCTCTGTGCCACTTGTGTTTATTGGCAGCTACTTTGGGTTCAAAAAGCCAGTAGTTGAGGATCCGGTTAGAACCAACAAGATTCCCCGGCAGATTCCTGAGCAGGCATGGTACATGCGTCCTGCATTCTCCATCCTAATTGGAGGCATGCTACCATTTGGCGCTGTCTTCATTGAGCTATTTTTCATCCTGACATCAATCTGGCTGCACCAGTTCTACTACATCTTTGGATTCCTTTTCATTGTATTCTTGATTCTCATGGTGACCTGTGCAGAAATCACAATTGTCCTCTGTTACTTCCAGTTGTGTAGTGAGGACTACCAGTGGTGGTGGAGGGCTTATCTCACAGCAGGGTCATCAGCTCTGTATCTTTTCCTCTATGCTGCATACTACTTTTTTGCAAAACTGGACATCACAAAGGTTGTATCAGGAATCCTGTACTTTGGCTACATGGTGATCATCTCATACTCCTTTTTTGTGCTCACAGGCACAATAGGCTTCTATGCATGCTACTGGTTTGTACGAACCATCTATGCATCTGTGAAGATTGACTGAGGACTGGCACTCTTAGATTAAGCAACAGGTCATTGCGGGGCCAGGGTTGGATCAAAGACATGCAGATTCTTGGACTATATTTCATCTTGATGGAGGTCTGAAGTCTGGAACCATAGCATTTAATTTCTTGAGTCCGGAACACTTAGGAAATCAAAGTTGCAGAGTAGCCTTGCAATGCACTTGAAGAGGTGGGAATACCAGATGTGGCAGCTTTGGCTGCTTTATTTTTCTTGTCACAGATGTACACACAGTACATCTCATCACAGATTTGTAGAGATGCTTAGCACGGGTAGTACTGTTTGCCTGACAGTTCTCAATCATTGAGTAAAAGAAACTGCAATCTTTTTCACAAATGGTCTTCCCTATTGTTGTAGTGACTTATTTTTTCATATACAAGAAAGACAGTTTGCATTACTGGATTGGTGCATAATGTTGCATTTGTTAGAGTTCTTGTAGATTGGAGTGCTGTGTACATGCTCGTAAATGTCATGTCCATCAAATGAGAAGGTTCCTTATTGTCTAATTGAGGTTATGGTAGTTGATTGAGTTGACTTGTTATGTTAGCTGGATTTGGATTCAATTCAGATCACCTCTTCTTTAGTTTTCCAACAGATTTGGTCTTTAGTGCTCTGAATGACTTTCAAAGTACGGAAACCATAATGCAGAATGTCATTTGGAACACTGCGGGAACCAGAAAATAAGATCAAGTTTACTGATTTGGATCTCCATGATTTGCATCATGCCATTGTATATTCATGCCATGCCACATGTCTTTCTTATTTTTCCCAAGGGGGGATCATGTTGTGCCCATATTAGATTTTTAAATGACATTTTTCCTTCTTGGTTGTTGACCATCATGTTGGGCTTGTCAACCCTAGACATGCCAATAGCTTTGTTAGTAGATCTGAATTCTTGACAAGGCCATGTTGTTGGAATTGGATTAAAAATTTGTTTTTCACACACCTACCCCTCAGAGCTTCTTGAGACAAGGGAAACCTTGTTATAATTGTGCCCCCTGTTAAATAAAATATGGATAAACATGTGTCATTCTGATTGTAGGTGAGAGTTTTCTAGCTTAATGGGACAAGTCATGAACCAACACACCGTGACTATTATATCTTCAAAATGATGTCATTCAATTTGTATTTGAAGATGAGAATGATAACATCTGTTTTGATGAAAGACATGTATACTAGAAATAAGTTCTTCAAGCAAAGTTTTATGTCATTTGCAGAGATACAGAATGATATTTTTCAGGCAAGTGAAAGATGTGGTTGAGGCATTGGCTGTATGGATACCAACTCAGTACAATGATACTGGAACTGGCATTTGTGTATATGAAGAAGGTTCTGACTTCTGACAACTATTCTTGTAGATGGTATTAAGGCATTCTTGGATGATGCATTTAGTGTTAGAAAATTAGTAGTGTAAAGGGGCATTCACACTTGATGTTAAAACAATGTTAAATGAAAATCTAGATGGCATCATAGGTGGCACCCAATGTTAAATGGGCAATAGCTTGATATGAAGTGGATGTTAACTCAACATAAAATCTTCATGAAAAGTAAGTTTAAGTTTTAAATGACTAGTATGGTGTTAAGGGACTCAACACTAGAGTCCCTAACACCAAGTGTGAATGCACCTTAAGACTAATTTCCCAACACTAATCTACCACAAAAGCTAACTTTCAACCTTTCAAGCTTGAAAGTATTTGAGGCAAGGCAATTCAGACAGATGAACTACACAAATGTGAAGACTGCAATTTTGAATTTTCAAAACATTCAAAAAATTTCCAAAAATTCTCAGAATGCCCAAAACTTTTTCATTGCCATAAATTACTCCAAGAGTGTTTAAAACTCAACCTTGCACTGAAAATTTTCCAATCCTCTGATCAACAGGAAAATTGATTGAATACTGAACAATGTGACAAGTTTTGGGAATTACAACCAAAATTTTCATAGGTGCACACTGCACAGCAGTTTTTTTTTTTGGTTTTTTGATGGTTTTTTCCCCTATGCAGCTGGAAATCATGTCAAGCAAGATTGAGGATCAATTGGTAAGAAGTTTGTAGAAATCTGTTGAAACTGTAGAAAACTGGCCAAAAACTGCTCTAAAACTAAGAGGGGTGTTGCAAGTGTGCCCAAATTTCCCAATAAACAAATTTTGTTTTCCCCACAAAATTGGCAAATCTTTTTTTTGACAAGGGAGTATGTGAAAGAATATTCCATTTTACTTGCTGAGGTCTAAAATTTGGAACATTTCGCCAGGGAAAAAAACACTGCTCCAGAGCACAATATAGAGCATGTGCAAAACTTGGAAAAAAGGCTTCCTTCAGAAATTGAAGAAAGAGCTAGAATTAGACCTTGTAGAAAACAGGTTTACAAATGCCAGTTCAACAGTTACTAGCAAGAACACTGGAAAGCTTGAGAATATCACTGATTGCATTCAAATGCAAGCTTGAGAACTAGATTGAGCTCAAGAAGTTTTGTGCAGATTTGGGCAGATTTGATCACCAATCTTCAATATCTCCATTTCATATTCCATACTAAAAAAGCAGAAGCTAGTGCTGCTACTAACAGTACTCCAGGCTGCTCTATTAGCAGCCAGTTCCTCGTCTATGGCAATGCTATCTAGTTTGATCTTCTCACAGCAGATGGGTCTTGTGCCAGTTCACATAAGAACTGTTCCCCAGATTTGCAGACTCTAAACTACTAAACCTCCATGTATCCTTGATCAAGAAGCAGAATCATATTCTCCCTTGTTTCAGAAAATGGATCAAACTCCAGTATGCGGCCCAGTAATACACCTCCGAGTATTATCAGTCAATGCTGGCTAGTGGTACGGTGGTACAATGGGTGGCAAGCAGCAACAAAGCTCACATAGCAAGCAACAATACAGAAGTGATGTACTGGCCAAGCAAAAGAGATCACAGAGTTAGCGCCGGATTTTAGGTTTTAATTCTCCAGAACTGTCTTGGAGAAACAAATTGTTCACTTGGGGAAGAGGGGACAGGGATTTCACTCGTTGTATTTTCTGTTTTATTTCCTTGTTGATTTTTCTTGGAAATTTTTACTTATTTACTATAAATTCAACTAATTTTGATAATTTTTAGAAAACATTCACCAAATTCTTGATATCACAAAATTGAAAAAGAAGACAAAAGACAGTCACGAAGATTTGCTTACCAAGCATCGAGACATGCCAATGATCCGGCTGGCTGCGGGTCCAAAACATATGCAGGTTGCGCATACATGACAACGGGAGGCGGTGCAGCAGGAGCTAAGCCTGAACCAGGCATCATCCCTCCGGGTGGAATGTAAGCATCTTGTTCTATGTACACTGCAAGGATCAAGTAAGATCAAATACAACTGGGGACTAATCTCAAGTAGCAGAGGAATTACAGCTTTATGCTGTGAGACCCAAGGGTGGAGCCCCAGGTCCACAGCATACCCTGGGTTGATGTCAAATTCCACACTAAATAATTAAAATTTGCAATGTTGAAAATTTTGAGAAATTGAACTCTTGATACGTCTGAAAATTCAGAAAAAATGTAGCATCATTTTGCCTAATAATTAATGAGAAAAATTTGAAATTTTCAATACATATCAAATATGTACAAATCTGAAAATACAATATAACCTTTTAAACTCGCCCTTCAACTACACTGGGATTTTTGTCCGAGTTTGTTAGTCTTAGGTTTCAAGAAGATTTAAGCAAATCCAAATTGGACGTGCAGAAGAAGTAGTTCCGACACATTCATTGATCTTCAGTTCTTCTAAGAATGAAAAACAGTGGAGAGACAATCATGAGCCAGGCCTGCTTGATAACCATTTTTTCTTCTCTTGCAACGGAACTGGAACACTCAAGATTGCAAAAACATGTGAATTTATTAACTTATGAGACGAAACAGCAGTAATATTACAATACCTAGACTCGGCGGAACCACCAGGACGGGTGCAGGTTGCTCTGGTTTTTTCTCCAGCTCCTTCCGATCTCCAAGTTGGTGTTGAGCCGCGTTGAGGACGTTGTCACCCAATTTGCTTTCTTCCTTCCGATCATTAGTTCCAGTGTTCTGTTGCTTCATGTCCTCAGCTTGTTTCTTCTTATGTTTTCTGAAAAAGTCCATCCGGCGGGGCGCCCCCTCTGCTGCTTTCCGTCAGTCGCGGGTTAACACCTCCTTATATACCTTATGATCACTCGAACTTATTTGCACCCATCGATCACATGAGCTTAGAGATCCACCAGAAGCTGACCTCAATATTGGCACTTATGAACGATCAAGCAGCTGCATGTTGTCAGACCGCAAGTGCTGATAAAAGGAGGAATTGAGAGGAGCTCCAAACGCCGAAACAATCTGAAACTCTTTGCTGCAGACGCCGAAATAATCTGAAACTCTTGACTGCAAACGACGACATAATCTGAGACTCCTTTGCAGCAGCTTCTGTGAATTTGGAAACTTTCTCTTCTCGGTATTGGACTGCTACTGATCCATTTGGGTAGTAAATTCCAGATGTGCTCATGCATGTTGCTGCCAAAACAATGGATCCCATGCTAGCTTCTTCCACATGCTTGATCTTCCACCTTACTGAACGATGCAGATGCATTTTATGCAAATGCAATATGGAACTTTTCATCTAAAACTCAAGCCTTTCTACAGGAGATCAGACAAGGCCCACTTGGAACTGGTGTGATTTTGGCAATTATTCCACCACCTCTGATTTTCTAACATGCATTTCACCACCCTTGATTGATGAACAGTTTTTAACTCTGTCTGTATACATACAGAGGGTTAAGTGTAGAGGGTGTTGAATAGGTTTGTGTGTAGGTGTGAGGAAAAAATGTTATGGCCAATGAAATTGCTGGATTTGGTAGTTGGAATTTTTTTCTCTTAGTTCTTTTCAGAGTTCTTGAGTGAACTAACAATTAAATATATAAGACGGTTTGGTAGTTTTTTGAGAATTTTTGGAGGACCAATGGAAATGGCAGAAAAGGGACCATTATTTTCCATGTTCAGCAGAATAGGGTTGTGTTTTGGCCTGAAGATTTTTTCTTTTTTTCAGGTCAATGGGATTGCTGGATTTTATGGTCTGAATTTGTTTTCTTAGTTATCTTGAGTGAACTAAGATTTCAATGTGTAATAGCTATCTACAGACAGGGTTCTTGCACATTACTTGTGCACTTTGTTTGGTAATGAAATGGGAACAACTGGTTTCTTATTGCAACATGTTGAAGAGATTCTGGAGGTTCCCAACAATCTCAAAAAACTGGAGCTTCATAACTAGAACTGGTGTTCTAGAAAAAAATCTTTTGAAGTTGATCTGCAGTATTCAAATGCTAGAGAAATCTAAACAAAAGAAACTCAGTAGTATAACCAATGTTCAAAAAATGGTTCCTTGAAGTTCTTCAGTATTTGAACTCTAGAGAAACCAGAACAAAAAAACTCAGTGGAACCAATATTCCAGAAAAAGTTCTTTGAAGTTCTGCAGTATTCAAACACTAGAGAAACCATAACAAGTGGATCACATGCATAGCCTAATGGCTCTGCCCCTCATGGCAAGTTCACTCCAGCAGCAACAGTTGAAATAGGAGATGTTCCATGAAGTTCAAACAAAACAAAATAAGAGTTCACAATAATGCCTGGTGCACTTTCCTCAAAATTTGGGATCATATGAAAACTACATTGTTCTGCAGTCTCTCCCTCTCAGGCAGAGCCAAACAAAACTTGAGCACAACAGAAGAAAATGTTGCAAATTGTGATTGAACCTTGAGCAGTCTTTCTGAGACATAAAAGTACTATACATTAATACTCATAGTATCTCATTCTGTGAAGTGGCAGCAAAGTTCTGCATCCATCCTAGCATTGTTAAACTCAATCATCCCCAGGAAGTGCAATCTTGCAAACTAAAACATTTTTTGTTTGTACAAGATATATGTTCACATCCAAATAGCCTCAAGGAATGACAATGAAAAAAAATGACCCTTCAAACTACAGATGGATATGAGCCCAAAACATGTATTTAATTAATTCCAGATTTTAGAAAAGTCCAGAAATAACAATAAGCAATTTGGACAGGTCAAACAAGTATGGAAATTGTAAATTGACTGTTGTGGTCAAAAGGCTTGGCAAGTCTCAAACAGCACCTCAAACTGCCCATCATACAAGTTGGAGCTCCTGACAGCAGAAGCATTGCACTTCAGAATTTGGGTGCATTGTTATGAAGTCCACTATTCTGACCTCATTTATTGCAATCAAATCGTTAGAGAGAATTTCCGAATTATTTGCAACTTTTCACAACTTCATGCAGGAGTTCTATCCCTTAGTGGCAGAGCATTCTTCTGGGTGTAGAATATGATTTAATTTTCCCAAAAAGATATTGGGCAAACCATTATACAAAATGTATGTCCTGAGTTTCTGTGCTTTCACAAAGACTCAGTCATGATGTTGGCTAAGAGATGGTCAGTTAATAGAAAATGTCATTAGTATCCTCATAAAAGCTGCAATATAAGCTTGTAATTTGGAAGAATATAGACCATTAAGTTCTCAATTCATCCATTTCATCTTCTTCTATTTTCCTCAAAACCAATTTCACTAAGCTATGGTTTGATCTGTTGGTAAGGTCAGCATCCTATTATTCATGCTTGATGTCATTCAAGAACCAGCCACAATTGAGTATTGTGAAAATCTGGAGCTAATTTCTCACCAAGGATCATAAACAATAACAGTCACAAACTGGTTTCCACAGGATGCTTTGGGTTACACAGACCATGCCAAAACCTAGCTGAGGTCATTGTCAGACAATCCTCATGAGATCTAGTTTCTGCATGATGCTTCTCATGCTTCTGCGTTACACAAGCCATGCCAAAATGTAGATGAGGTCATTGTCAGACAATCCTCATGAGATGAGGATGATGCCTATTTTCCTGAACTCTGCAATACAAGTCTGATGGGCAGTTGTGAAGTTGTAGCTTCTCATGTTTGGGATGGTCTTTGTCAACTCCATTTGAAGAAGTCTGTTCTGAAGAAGTTTGTCCTGAAGAAGCTTTGTTCTGAACGTGCTGACAGAGAAGGAGCTTCTGATGAGTCCACCATCCAAAGAGTGTTTAGCAGGGTGCTTGGAAAGATACCATGAGCCACCACCTGCATCAGTCATTGGAAGATGATAGAGGTAGAATGCAACAAGAAATGGCGATGAAATGAATACAACTCAATCTTCTACAAGAGATGCTTTTGAGAAACACAACCAACCCCTTTCTGAGAACAAAGTCAAATGTCTAAACTCTAAACATTCAAGCAGATCAGGTTCTGCACCTGGACTTCAAAACTCAATTGCTGCATAAAATATATCAGATACCAGAATTCCAAGCTGGATTCAACTGGGAACCGAACTTCACAGTCATGAATTTGTGAAATCTGAGCTTGCAAAAGGGGAAGGCAGATCTATGATAATTAAGGCAATTGCAGAAAATAGATCCAGCAAGACACATGTAAGAACATTTGCCATTCTACTGCTTATGAAAACCACAAAAAGTCAACCTGGTTAGAATGGTAGGTATACAAGCTACATCATCATCTCCAATTCATGAATTGTAACTACAAAACATTGTAACCAAAAGACCAAGAAGATAGACAGACAGACCGACACTTCATGGGAAGATCCTTGCATTCAGGGTGAGAAGAAGATCAATTGCAACAACCTTTTACAGCATTCCCTCTTTTATTTGTCATAATAGGTACAGTGAAGACTCAACTACAAACATACTTTGGAGTCAAAGCCCCAGACATTCTGCAACAGATACCCCATGGCTTGCAAGGTACTTGGGTTTTTCACAGAGTGTAAAACTGAGACCACTAGACCACGATTGTGAAAGCTTGTAGCATCTGCTGCAAATTATGTTTTCCTTGTTAACAGAAGACTAGAGAACAGAAAGAATCTGCTGCTGTACAAGTGCTGAGGGCAATGTGCCCCTGGAAGAACCTGAAAACTCTACTATGTCAAGACAAAGCTGCTCCGTAAATTCTCTACATGAATTGTGTGTATAAGAGGGGCAATGTGCCCCAGGGAATTGGCATCACCCAAAAGCCCTACTCCTAAACCCTAATGCACACCGGCTGAACTGTTGCCTGTAGATTTCCACTTATAGAGCAACCTGAGGAGAGAGCCTGCTTTGCGCTTGCTCCGGGGAGTGCTTCCCGATGTGAACAAAGAGTAGATTAAAGAAGCAGCATGGGGAATTTTGAGAAGACTCTTGATGACAGGATCTCCCCCGGTTCTACACAAAGCAAGCAACACAACAACGGCATACTCCTTCCCTCTGGACGAGCCATCCCTCAAGAGGCTTACCAAGATGGGAATGGCAGGTGTTTCAATGATGGCAGTGATGCCCTCCTGTGATCCTCCCGCTATCACAGCCAGTACTGACAAGGCGTCGTCGGCAATCGCGGCTTCCTCGTCTGTGAGAAGAGAGACCAAGAGCGGAACAGCACCTGCGGCGACGATACTGGCCTGATTCCCTTTGTAGACGGCGAGGTTGTAGAGCGCCGTGGCTGCATCTCTTTTTCCCCTGCTCGGTGTGCCTTCTAGCAGAAGCGTGACCAAAGCAGGAATGACGTCCGGCTTGCTTCCGATCACGACTTTGAGATCGTCGAGAGCCGCAAGACTGAAGAGCGTCGCTGCCGCATTCTCCCTGGCTTGCATGGTGCTGCCAGCCTTCAAGACCTCGATGATCGCCTCCGAAGCTCCGGATTCCATGATCGGCATCTTGTTGCACTCGCAGATGGACAGATTCAACATCGCCGTGACTGCGTTCTCTTGCGTCTCGGGATCCTTCGACAAAAGAAGAGGAACGAGCGAGGGAATGGCTCCAGCTTCCGCAACGCACACTCTGGTTTCCGTGCCGCATTTCGTCAGAAGCCGAAGCTCATGAGCTCCTTGTTTCTGAACCTCAGGAGAAGCACTGGCAAGCATTTGTGTCAAGAGCGCCGCTGTCAACTTGGTGGCCTCCAGCGCCACTCCGTTGTTTGCAATCTTCTCCTCGTGTCTGCGTTTCGACGTGCTAGACGACTTCTTGTCAGACTTCTCGAACGGCACATTGTTCTCCAGGCACCACTGACTGATGACATTCCTGAGCGCGTAGTTCGGAATGACGTTGAGGTGAGGAAGCTTTTGCCCGCTCTTCGGACATGTGTGATGGCCTGACTCCAGCCATCTCGCGATCGCAGTTCTCTCGTAAGTTTGTCCCGTGGCGACGATGACGGGATCGCGCATGATATCGATGTTGATCGGACACAAGAAATCTTCTGGCGGACTGACGATCGCTAAATCCGCTTCTCGGATCGTCGCAATCTCGACGACGTTTGCACTAGTGCTACTGCTGCTGGAGGTTCCAGAATTTTTGCTTGCGACGACTCCATCCTTGACGGTCGCAGGGATCCCATACAGAACGCACTTGCCGTATCGAACAAAGCAGATGAAGCTCGTGAGCTTCTCGACTGCGTCTTGCCGTTGTGTGCTGCTCACGCGCGGTTCCATTCGCAAGTCTTCCAGGCGCTGGATCTCGATCTCATAGTCTCTGACACTAAGAAGCTGGAGCTTTTCAAATAGCTTTCGTAAATGAGAAAGCTCCAGTGTTTCCTTCCTCTCAACCTTGCCAAGCAACGCCATCGCCTCCTCGCGCAGTTGAAGCTCCGCGGGATCCAACAACGGTTTCGATTTCAGCACTTGCATGCGCACCAGTTCTATCTGCTCCTTGACCTCAACGGGGAGATCGAGGAGCTCTAAGGGAAGAGCTTGTAGAACGACTGCTATGTTCTGTGTCGAGTCATGGAACTGCTGCGCGACGGATTCCTGTTCCATCAGTAAACAGAAGCAGCTTCCTTCCCTGCAATCATCTAGCAAGACCCTCACTCCGCTCAGGATGGTATACAATTCCTGAAATGAGAGCACAGCCGAGGGAGGTACAGGGATCCGTAAGTCTGAGATCTCCTCGAAGAGCGGTGCAAGCAACTCGATTCTGCGCGCGATGTTCGACGCATTCCTCCTCTGAAGCAAGTGCGGCTTGCCGCATACACCAATAAGCCTTATCAAACCGAGCAACGCCTTCACAAGCGACATGGCAGAGGGACTTGGAGGTGGAGCCATCGCCACTAACCCCAGCCGCCTGGGCTTGAAGATATACAAAGGCGATGGCGGATGTGCCATCGTCGAAATTTTTTGCAGGTCAGATCTCTGTTCCTCGCCTACTTCCTCTATATAATATCGCCTTACTGCAAACCGTCTCTCTTCTTCTATCTGCAACAGAAAAAAGACTAGAAACTCTCTCTCTCTCTTTCGAAGCTTGAAAAAAACTAGAAAACACACTTCCTTCCTTCGTCAGAGCACAAACTGGCGCCGATTCAAACTCCAATTCATAAGATTTCAGCTTCTTCTTCCTCTTTCTTTTCTTCTTCTTCTGCTTAAGTCTTACAAACACAAATACGAATCCTTTTCTCCTCACTCACGCGTATAAGAGCCCGCAAAATCGTTCCACAGAAACATCAGAGTCTTCGCGGCCAGGAGATGACTCCTCTCTTGCACAGCAAATTTCTTCTTATCCTGTTCAAAACGATGAGCAGCTGTAGCAAGGAATTCAAAGTCGTTTTCGCAAAGTCCTCTTCTTCTTTGCAATGGTCTTGTCAAATTCGAAACCCCGCGAGCGACGGCACCCACAGGGTGGGTTTCTTTTTCCAATTTTATGATGTAGCCGAGGTGGCTATCATCTCGAAAGTGATTTAGCCAAATTTGGTCACATGTACTAATATGGAAGTAGGAAAAAATAAAAATATTTCTGTATTTTTGGCTACATACTGCAACTAATAATAACAATCTGGCGATTTGTAGAATTTACTGTCGAAAATTCGCCATTAAAAGAAATGCTGCACACAGGTACCTATGATGAGACCTGCCGCCGCAGATGGATCCAAATATAAAGCAGACGGGAAAACTGCGCCGTGAACAGCGCGCGCCAGCGCGCGTCCGTGGACTGTTGTTGCGGTCGTCGTCCCTGGAGATCCGTGGCTCACAGTTCCTTCCGTATTGTTTGTAGTCAATATGGCAATTTTGGAATATCTAATATCGTGCAATAACAATATCTAATAATACAGATCAGTTTTTTTGTCTTTTCTTCTTTCATTTTTGTGATGTTTCCATTTATTTAGCCAAAATTTTAATACTCAAAATATGAAAGTAGAAAATCTTAAAGCACTCTATCCTAGTGTGGTTATTTTTGGCAAATTTTTTTTTAAATTTGTATTTTGGCGAATATTTTCCAAGAAAACAAAGAATTTTTGACGGAATACTCTTTTTCAGAAATATTGTTCGCATTTTGGCGAAAAATTTCCCAAAAAAATTCACTGGTATAATTACGCGCAAATGCACAGTGGACTTCAGGAAGTAGACATTATATTGGGACGTGGGAAAGAGCCCTTTTTTTCTCTTTCTTTTTTTTGTCATTTTGGTTTCAGATGGTTGAAACCAGGGATTTTTTTCCCAATTTTGTGGTATCCGCAAATTTAGTCGAATTCAAAGTAGAGAAACACAAAATTTCCCAATGTTTTTAAAAATTGAACCCCAACATGTCATGGTGTGGCCTGGTGCCTCCCACTGTTTTTCCACCCCTAAATTTAACGGTCTTGAACCTTTTTTTTTATAAAAACGGCACAAATGAAAAATCCAATGCGAAAAAAAAGGGCAGTTGACATGGAATCTTCAAATAGACATGTGTTGAACTTCCCCTTCTATTACAATAATTTGAAGCTAAAAAAAATATTAGGGATGCCCTTATTCAAGACGTCCTAGGGGTCAACGTTCCATCTTGGTCGTTCCCCAAATAGGGATGCAAGCAACTGTGACTTCACCCTTGACATTGTTTTTCTTTTTTTTCCAGTTCAAGAGGGAGCAATTAGGAGGAGGAATTTTCCAAGTGATTGCTGAAATGCTAAGAGCCGGCCATGTTTTTTTACCCTGTTTGTTGTTCTTTTTAACATTGTTTGTATATTCTGTGGAAAACTTTCACTATACTTTTTAGCTGTTGGGTCGAAACTCACTATGTTTTATTAACCCACATTGTGCACTAGATAGTTTCCTTGCAAATTCCTTTGCAATTCTTTTTTTCTTTGTAAAGATCAAACCCGGTAGGGTGGTAGTATTGAGGAGTTTGCAAAGAAAAAGCATTTCAAGTTTGAAGCTTTATTGCAGTGTTGGGCGGTTCTCACCCATCGGCTAAAGAAAAAGCATTTCAAGTTTGAAGCTTTATTCCAGTGTTGGGCGGTTCTCACCCATCGGCTGAAAATTGACGCTGGTTTTCAATCCGGTTCTCAGTGAGAACCGACGGTGAGAATGTCATGAGAACCTACTTGTCAGTTTTCATTGGAGATGAGAATTGCCTAGTGAGAATCGTCTAGTGAGAATCACCCAGGTTTTCACTGGACATCAAATCTCAGAATCAGATTGATTTTGACATTTTGAGAAGGGTTTGATTTTCATGATAATTTTTTTAAAAAGAAGAAATAAATATTATTAATAAATAATAAGTAAGAAGTAGAATTAATAGTAAATAAATAAAAAATTAAGACTAATAATACATAGTAAGTTAAATTTTATTATTAATAATTTATTAATTATTATTAAAATTAAAATTAAACTTATCATTTATAAATTTAAAAACTTTTTTTAAAAAAACTAAAACTTATTGTTTATGGATGTGTTCATCACATTAGGGTTAACACTTTGCCACCCTTTGGGGTTAGGGTTTAAGTTTAGTTATAAAAATAGTACAAACTTGTTCTTGAGTCCTTTTTTTCCTACTCATTATTACACATCCAAATCTTTGTTCTCTTTTACTCTAAGCACTCTTGTTCCTTCTAGATTTTTTTAATCTTTTTAATTGATTTATGTTTTGTGTTGGTTTGAGGTCTAATTTTGGTTTTTTGTTTTGTTTTGTAGGGTTGTAGTTTGTAATTTTTAAGTTTTTTGTTTTTTTTTTTTTTTTTTTTTTTTTTTTTTTTTTTTTTTTCTCTTTTTTTTTTTTTTTTTTT